>Ga0335085_10001224_pt1 | contig 57861 bp, 53 predicted proteins | sample Lox_Sample_45_FD_206712 | JGI IMG/M metagenome (GOLD analysis project Ga0335085, IMG submission 206712) | Soil microbial communities from Loxahatchee National Wildlife Refuge, Florida, United States - Lox_Sample_4.5 | ecosystem: Environmental > Terrestrial > Soil > Wetlands | place: USA...
CTTCACGATGCAGCAGGCGGCGTTCCCCAAACTCGCCAGTACCGCGATCCATAAACGCAATTTGCTGGAAGCCCGGATGATAGTCACAGCCTATAATCAGCATGTTCGGCTCCTTTCCTCCGAGCCCTTTGGTTGTTTTGCGCTTCCAAAGTTTACTCGGGCCTGGGAGCCGACATTGTTTATGGAATCATTACACTCATTGACCTTGTGCCGCAAATTCAGACGCCGTCGACCTGTTCCCTATAGCCGGAAAAAATAGACCAGAGTTCCTGCGCATTCAAAATCCCCACCCTCTTTCGCCCAAAAGCGCGAAAGAAGGGTGGGGCAACCGCTTTAAAATTCGCTTACTGCTTCTGGCGCGGGTCTTTGTAGATGGTGCCGCCTTTCATTACGAAATCTACGTGCTCGAGCACCTTCACATCCGCTAGCGGATCTTGGCTCACCGCGATGATATCCGCGTACTTTCCTGGCTCGACGGTGCCTACGTCGCTCGCGCGGCCGACTAGGTCTGCGGCACTCGATGTCGCAGCGCGAATGGCTTGCGCTGGCGTCATGCCGAACTTCACCATGTAGGCGAATTGCTTCGCGTTATCACCGTGGGGGTAGACGCCGGCGTCGGTGCCGAAAGCCATCTTCACTCCGGCTTTTACGGCTTTCTGAAAGGTCTCGCGCTGCAGGCGTCCGACCATTTTTTCTTTGTCAATATTTTCCTGCGGCAGGCCGACTTTCGGCGCTTCGTTCAGGATGTAGTCGTCGTTGTAGATGTCCATCACGAGATAGGTGCAGTGTTCTTTGGCTAAACGAATGCCTTCGTCGTCGATCATGCTGGCGTGCTCGATGGAGTCGATGCCGGCGAGAATTGCGTTCTTGATGCCCTCGGTGCCGTGGGCGTGCGCGGCGATTTTGCGTCCGGCCATGTGAGCGGTTTCGGCGGCGGCCTTGAGTTCTTCGAAGGTGAATTGCGGAGCGCCGGGGCTGTCGCCTTTCGAGAGCACGCCACCGGTGGCGAGAATCTTGATGACGTCGACGCCGTACTTCACCTGCGCGCGCACGACATGGCGGAGTTGGTTGGCGTCATCGGCGATCTGGAAATTGCGCTCGTCGGGGAACATCTGAACGCGGGTTTGCGGTGAGAAATTGTTGAGGTCGCCGTGGCCTCCGGTGATGGAGATGCCAGGTCCGCTGGCCACGATGCGCGGTCCGGGAATGTATCCCTCGTTGATGGTATTGCGCAGATCGACGGCGAGAAAGGGTAGGGAGCCGACGTCGCGGACAGTGGTGAATCCGGCTTCGAGCGTCTTGCGGGCGTTGACGACGGCGTAGAAGGCCTCGTCAAAGGGCGTGTCTTTGAATCTGTTGATTTCGTTATAGCGGTCGGCGCGGGATCCGAGATGCGTGTGGCAATCGATGAGGCCTGGGAGAACGGTGTAGTGGGAGAGATCAATGACGGTGGCGCCTGGAGGAGGTTGAGTTGCGGCGACGCTCTTGATGCGGTCGCCTTCGATCGTGATCACGACATTCTCGCGGACTTTGTCGCTGGTGGCGTCGAAGAGGCGTCCGGCGAGGATGTAGGTGGTTTTGGGTGCTGCTTGAGCGAATGCGATCGAATGCAGTATGACAATGACGAGAAGTCCCGTCAGTTTTTTCATGAACCAGGCCCCCTTTTTGTTGCGGTTGAGTTTCAAGGGGACGATTGGATTTGTCAACGTCTGGCGCTCTTTTCACCACCGGGGACACAGAGATTCACAGAGGACGCCGAAGTCGAAGTCCTGCTCTTGCCATCGTGGGATGGTCCTCGTTCACGGCATCGAGGCGGAGAGTGTCGTAAGGTCCCTCGGTGCGCTTTTCGCGCGCCTCAGGATGACATCGAGTTCGAATACGCTCTACTTCCATGCGCCTAACAAACGGCGGACGTCTACGATTTGCGCTACGTGATAGGCGTTGTGGTCGGCCAGCATCATGGCTTCGCGAAGTATGGTTTGAGTGTCGCCCCAGGGGAGCTTGGCATAGAGATCCGTTTTGGGATCGCTGACCAGAGCTTTCATGGCGTCCAGGTCGGAGTTGAATTGATCGACACTCTTTTTCCAGGCGGCGTCCGTAGGCGGAGCTTCTTCTTTGGGCCAGTAGCCTTCGGGCCATTTCGGGGACTTGTGGTCTTTGTTGCGGCTGAATGCGAGGATGTCCCATTGCGCGATGCGGAGATGTTCGAGGAGCATCCATGCGGAGTGCGGATAATTGGCGGGTTTCTTTCCGCGGAGTTCGGCGGGTAGATCTCTTATGGCATCTGTGAGAGTGGCGTGGGCGTGGCCTCCGGTTAGGAGTTCGACGAGATGTTCGCGGAGTGGGGCTTGGGGATCTTTCTTATTGGGCATGTGAAGTCTCCGAGTGGGGGATAAGTTAGTGTAGCGCTTCTGGATGTGAGCGCTTCGCATGAGGGCGGGAGCTGGGATGTGCCTGTTTACGGTTGTTTCGGAGGACGGTGTCGTATGGTCCTTCGGCGCACGCTTTGCGTGCGCCTCAGGATGACATCGCTTTTTTGCAGATCTTCAAAACTATCTGGGGACCGACGCGCTGGTCGCTGGACCCGTCGTTGTGTCGAACTGATTGCCGATGGCGTCGCCGGAGAGAACCAGCTCTACGCGGCGGTTTTGCTGGCGGCCTTCCGGACTGTCGTTGCTGGCGATGGGCGCGGTCTTGCCGTATCCGTGCGTTTCGATCGTGCTGCTGGAGATGCCCTGCTGCACGAAGTAATCACGGACGGCTTGTGCGCGCTGCTCAGAAAGATTCTGGTTGTACTCGTCGCCGCCGACCGCGTCGGTGTGTCCTTCGATCGACATGTGCAGGCTCGGATAAGCGAGGATGATGCCGGAAACTTTGGCGAGGCGCTCACGGGCTCCGGGAGCGAGTTCAAAGCTGCCGCTGCGGAACAGCACGTCGGACATGTTGGCGATGAGCCCGCGGGCGGAGTCGCGCGTGGCGAGAATTGAGTTGAGCTGTTGCAAGAGGCGGGCGCGGAGATCCTGCTTCTCGCGCTCGGCCTGCTCCCGCAGGCTCTCAGCTTTTTGGGCATCGAGGCGAGCTTGCGCGGCGTCGGCGGCGAGAGCGTTTTGCTGGTCGATCGCGGCTTGCTTGGCGCGTTCCGCTTCTTCCTTCTGACGTGCGGCTTCTTGCGCGGCGGCGAGCGCTTCCTGCTTCATGCGCTCCGCTTCGGCTTTGGCTTGCTCGGCTGCGGCGCGATCTCTTTCAGCCTGAAGGCGAGCTTGTTCGGCGGCCTGACGGGCGGCTTCGGCATCGGCGCGGCGGCGGGCTTCGGCGTCAGCGTCGGCACGGGCCCTGGCTGCTGCTGCTGCGGCTGCTGCTTGGGCATCTTCTTCGGCCTTCTGCTTCACGGCCATCACGCGGGCTTCTTCAGCGGTCTGGGTGGCCTCCTTGGCCGCGATAGAAACTGCATCTTTTTTCTGTTTCTGACGATAGAGGCTTTCTGCGTTCAGCAACTGTTGGCCGGCCTTCGACAAGATCGATGGCGCGTACTTGTCGGCGTTGGCGATGTGGGCGATGCGGACGGCATTGCGCGCTTCAAAGAGCTCAAGTGGAGTCTTGTTGTCGATGCCGAAGATGGCGTCTTGAATATGAGCGTTCGTAGCGGAGTAAGTGCCGCGAGTGAGCAGTTCGAATTTCGCCTCGATATTTTCCGTGGCGGCGCCGCTGATCGAGGTGCTCTCCGCAACCACCATGTTTCCCGGCTGAGTCACAGCGAAGTAGGGCTCGGCGGTGACGATCATGCCGAAGGTCTGCAAATCGGTGTAGGCCTTGATCTGCGCGTTGCCGTGGTGATCGAGCGTGAGTTCGCCGAGGTTGTCGGGACGTCCTTGCGGTGAAACGGCCCAGAGCACGTAAGTCAGGTATTCGAGGCCGAACTTGGTGGCGTCTTCAAAGCCTTCAAATTTGACTTCGATCTGGAAATTCGTCTTCTTGCCTTCGACCTTGGCTTCGCCGGTGACGCGCTGCATGAGATCACTGCCGTGGAATTCGACCCTCGTCTGTCCACCTTGCAGGCGGTAGTGCATGGCCTTGGTGGTGCGGATAATCGTGGGCGCAGGCGCCATTGCGGGCGTCAGCGTGCCGCTCGACGAATTCGTGACCGTCGTAGTCGTGACGGTTTGGGTTGTGTAGCTCGACGGCGACTGGGTTTGCGCGGACACAAGGCCCGCGGCGGCGATGGCAAAGGTTAAGGCCAGAGACAGTTTTTTCACAGAGTTCTCAATCTGGGGGAGATAGAGAGATTTCTAATCCTGTCTATGGTGCGGGATTGGCAGCGGGATGTGTAGGTCAGGATAGGGATGGGACTTTGGTAACACCGGAGAGCACGTTGCAGCCTAAGTACATAGGTCTCTCGGACCGCAAAACCGAGGTCCTCAGGGTGACAAGGATGCGCTCGCTTCGCTCGCTGGACAGCCAAGGCGGCTATCCCTACGTGGGCTTTACGGGATGAAGGCGATGGTGCCCTTCGGGCCTACAACTAACGCTCCGCCTTCGGGATACGGGCTAGCGGCACTGAAAGCGTAGCCCTGCTTTTTCTTTCCGTCAATGCGGCGCGGGTTGCTGGGTGGCCGAAAATCGAAGACGAAGTCCTGGCCGATGATAAACAAGCGTTCGGGGGCGGTGGGCTGTGCATGTAGTTTCTTGCCCTTAGCGCGGGTAGCCTGGTAGTCGGCTTGTTGACGCAAAGCGGCTTCGTTGACCATGCGGTCGTATGTCACGGCCGAGAAATAGGCTTGCGGCTTGATCTCGGAAAGGGTCCAGGTCTTGCCTCCGTCGGCGGTGAAAGCGAGGTTGGGACCATCGTCGCGCGGGCGCTTGTAGTCGCCTCCGGCGATCACGCCGTGAAGCGGATCGCGGAATGCAATCGAGAAAATCCCGGCAGATTCCGGACCATGGAGGATGGGAGTGTCGGAGACTTGCCAGGTTTGTCCACGGTCGGGAGAGTGGAAGACGCGGGCGGCTTTGCCGCCGGTGGCGAACCAGAGGTTCGAGTCGGCGGGGGCTGAAGCCCCTTCTGTTTCGGCGGGCTGACGCGGCGCTAAAGCGCCGCTCTTCCACTCTGTGCCGCTCTTCCAGTCTGCGCCGCTCTTCCACATTTTGCTGCTCTTCCACCTGTCGCTGCTTAGGCGTGGTGCGTCGTCCTTCGCCGTTCTGCCGCTCTTCCATGCTTCGCCGAGGATCGCGATGCAACTATTGCTGGCGGCGAAGGCGCCTTCTCCTTCCATCGCCTCGGGCAATTGCGAAGGCGGGATCGGATGCCAGGTTTCGCCATCTTCGGTCTCGAGCAGTTCGAACTTGAGTTTGCCATTTTCATCGGCGATGGGATCACCGAGAACGACTCCGTGTTTCGGGTCCCAGAAGGCCATCGAGTCGAAGAATCCTTTGGGATTCTTGTTGGTGAATTGAAGCATCCAGTGCTGACCGGCGTCGGCGGTGTGGTAGATGCGAGATTGTTCGCCGGGCCCGGCGGACATGAGAAAAGCTTCGTCTGCGGAAAACGCAACGACGGCGCGGAAGTCGAGCGCGGTGGCATCTGCAACTTGGGCTCCTGCCCAGGTCATGCCTCCGTCTACCGTGCGCAGATAGGTGCCGTGGGTGCCGCTGGCCCATGCCACCTGTCGTGAGACGGCGCTCACACCGCGAAGACTTTCAGTGCTGTGGGAGAACTGAATCCGCGGTCCGGACTGAGCGGTAGAAAGCGCCGACCACAAGACGAGAGACTGGATGCACACCAGGCGGCGCATATCAGGCGACTTTATGCTCCGTCAGGAAGAAGTTTCTCGATTCTTTGCTCAAGAGCCAACGCAAGAGGTAGATGTTGAAAGTGAACTCCGCGAGTGACAAGGGGAGAATAAGCCAGTAATGGGGGAAGTTAACGTAAAGCCATAACGCAGCTTGGACGTCCCGCCAGAGACCCATTACAGCAAAGAAAACTGCGACGTACCTCGTCCACTGATGTCCCAACCAGTACGCATGAAGAAATCCCAAGATAGCAAAGCTCACGCAAAGTGTGATCGTAAAGAGTGAAAGGAATGCGGTTATTGAAGGAGCTTTCTCATTGGAGCTCCAAACAGCGACATACATAATGGCGAAGACAGCTCCGCCACCCCACAAAGCCGTTGAGATCAAAATCGGAATCGGTTTCGTGCGCCAATCGAGCGCAAGCATTTGCGGCCTCTAAGAACGCGGCTCACCTTCCTGAATTACTTCGCATTGAAGTCGGCGAACGATGCAGTCTTGCCAATGTAGACGCGCAGGCTGCAGCGATTGCCGACGTGGGCAAAAGCAACTTCGAGCGTGTCGGATGCCGATTCAACGTTGGCGGTCTCCATCTGAGTGCGGGCAACGTCCTGCTTCTCGTCGTATGCGGACCCGGCTGTGACGTTCTTGTTCACCACGATCGACCAGTTACCACGAGCGGGGATCGGGTAGATGGTGTAGGCACCGACTGGAATCGTCGAACTGCCCAGCGTCAGTTGTGCCTCGGTGAACAGCGTCATCGGTGTGCCGCCGGGGGCCCAGGGCTTGCCGTTGTTGAGCTTTTCTTTCGCCGAAACTGGGTTGTACCGAATGTAGACCTGGCGTCCGTCTTCGAGGTTGCAGGTTGTCGTAGATTGTGTGCCGCTGCCAGATTGTGCGGCCAGCCACGGAGTCAACAATAACGTTATGAATACCGCTCTCCAGACGATCATGGCGGACATGGGGTCGAAAGCCCTCCAGCGCAGAAGTGTAGCGCCGTAGAGGCTTTTTGTGGAAGGAATTTGGTTAGGGATGCGCTGGCGCAATGTCGGCGGCCGCACGTGTGGACGGAGCTATCTCCGGTCTTTCGAACGATTGACGCCGTGACTGCTCGTCGCTTCGCGACTCGGGGCGGAGGAGGAGTCCGCCATTACACAAACCCGTTCCCACATTAAGTCTCCTTCGTCTTGGACCTTCGGTGACGTTTAACCGGGGCGGGGTGGTTGCTACCGTCACTGGCAGGTACCGGTGCGTCAGGTGCCAGCGAGGATGGGAGTCAATGGCGAAAGCAAAACTAAGAATTCTTTATGGCGAAGGCGATGGGGACGTTCTGGCGAAGCAAGCGCAGGCATTTGAAAAGGCTGGACATGTCGTAGAGAAGGTCGAGGGACGCAAGGCGGCAGAGGAGGCTCTGAAGAAGTCTGCGTTTGACCTGGTCATTCTAGGCTCGACGCTGAGCCGCAATGATCGCCATCATTTACCCTACATGGTCAAGAAGGCGAATTCTGAAACCAGCGTTCTGGTAATGCACGCCGATGGCAGCCGGCATCCTTATGTGGATGCCTGCACCGATACCGGGGTCAGCATGGAAAGCGTCCTGAACCGGATTGAAACCATGAAGATCGCTGGAATGATGCCGCAAGTGGCGGCGGCTGGAGCAGGAAGATAGACCAGCAGTTACCAGGTGGTCAGTTGCCAGTTCCTTGGGGCGGCCTTGTCGGCCGCCTTTCCTGCTTGATCCGGAGCTCCTTCGGGCCAGGGTACATCTTTAGTAAACCGGGATGCTTTCTAAGCTAATAGTGGGAACCGTCATCCTGGAAGCCCCTCCACCTTTGCGACTGTCCGTTTATCGCAGTGCCGCTTTCAACCACTCTAGTGGGAAAACTCCACTTACTGCTTGGCCAGAGGGGAGGGTGAAATCGGCGGATTCGGGAACGGGCCCTCGCTCTTCACCAGCGACACTTCGTCGAACAGCAGTGACGGAATGACGCAGGAAACGACGGGCATGTCTGCGCCCGACGAAATCCCCATAGAGAAGAGAGCGCCGATTCTTGGCATGAATTCGTCAGTGTAGACAAAGGGTGTGTCCCCAACGGCCACGATGTCCTTAAAGGCTGCCGGAGTCAGCTCTGCGATCTCCATCCCGCGGACGAGTTCCTCCCGGCCATCGGGATAGACCTTGTATACCTCGCCAAGGGAGCTTCCACCGGGGCCTCCTTGCTGTGCCATTCGCGACGCCATCTTCATAAATGAAGCTGCGGCACCACCGCCGATGCGGCGCACGACGATCCCGTAATCCAAGCCCCGGTCTTTAGCGCGGCGCAACAATTCCTTGCGCAGGTCGGATGTGGAAAGAGACTTCTCGGAGGTGATGAACAGATTGCTCGGCGCGGGTCCCCAGCCGCGACGGCTGCCCGTGCTATGCGGCACCGAGCGCACGGGATCGCGGGTGGCAAGCAAGGTTTTCAGAACGCCATGCTCAACCAGCCTGGTCTCGCGAGTCTTGACCGCGTCATCGTCGATCTTGCTGGCTCCCAACAATTTCAATCCCTTGTAATCCGCGGCCAGGGGATTGTCGGTGACGCTGAGAAAGTCGGGCAAAACGCGGCCGCCTATCTTGTCGACAAACGAACTGCCGCCGAGCCGCGACATCATTTGATTGAAGAACATCTCGAAACGCGAGTCGTCGCTCAGAGGCGTGCGGACGGCCATGAATCCGGTGGCAAATTCCTGGGAGAAAAGTTCTCCGGCGGCATCCTCTTCGAAGAGGACGGGGCCGTTATAACGTTCCAGCAGGGTGGCGGATCGCAGCTTCAGCATGCGATCGATCATCGTCTTGGTGCGGGCGAGGAGGACGTCTTTGGCCGGAAGGTCGGCAACCGATCGCCCAAAGAGTTCGATGGAGTCGGAGATAGGAACGCCGTCAGGGGACTGCGTTTGTGCCGTAATCTCCAGCTTGATGAGTGGGTTCGCTCGAGTGAACGAGGATCCCTCGCTATTGAGGTAGCGCGTGTAGGTGTTGTGATAATCGAGATCAACAGAGGAAATGTAGATATCAGGCGCGCTTTTGAAGGCTGCGGAAAGGGTTCTCGCCAGGTCTTTCAACTCATCCATGTTGGCGCGCCCCGGATCCTGCGGCTGGAACTGTGTACTTACCGATTCCTTGCTGAAATCGGGCAATTCGTCGGAGTGATTGCGGTTCTCGAGAACCGCGCGTTTGGCGGAAATATCTTCCAGAGCTTTCTTGTACTGCGCGTCGGTGGCCATCCAGAGCGAGCTTCGAAGCTGCCCGTAGCTGTCGTCGAGTGTTGCAGGGCGGATGCTGCTGAACATTCCGCCGCCCCCGCCTCCGAGACTGCGCAGCGAAACGTAGTTGCTGTTGTCGAGAGTGTAGTCACCGACGCGGACCTCGACTCCCACCATTCTCAGGCGGGACGGTTGCTCCTCGGTGACGCTACCCAGCATCGCGGAGACCGAGGTGCGGTCCCAGTCGTCGATGCGATACGCCAGGAAGTAAGGCTTGTCCATCTTCTGCAGCTGGAGCTGGGAGAGCGTGCGCGCCATTTCGTCTTTCATGGCACGCATGGGGACGTCGTCCTGCGCCTGCGCCAAACCCGTCAGGCCCAGGCACAGCGCAAGCAGAAGCGCTTTTGTATGGGGAAAGAATATGGCGGCTCGTCGAAACATAGCTAATTCTCCCGTGCCTGCGGAGGAGGCGGCAGAATGGGGGCTCGCTCCTGCGACTTCTCTTTGCGCTGCACTTCAATTTGCGAAACCAGCAACCCCGGGGAGGACGCCGATACCGGGACCCATCCAGACTCGGCCCCGCACACGCCGTTGAAGACCGCGACTTGATCGTCGGTGGCGACGATTTTGCTGAACGCGATCAGCGGTGTACCGATCAGGTCCACGCCTCGCACCAGCTCTTCCCTTCCGTCGGGATAGATTCGATACACAACCGTTGGGCGAACATTGAAAGCATTCGGCAGGACACGTTGCGTGAAGGTGAATCCACCCTCGATGTCGTCAAACAACAAGCCATACGGCTTATTCGCGGATTTGATCTGTTCGATAAGGAGTTTCTTCAATTCATCGCGGGAAACATGCTTCGCCGACTCGACGACGAGGTTCGACTGCCTCGCGGCTACCTTGTAGCCTTGCTGCCTGCGCCCATGTCCGTTCGAACGGTCGAAGCCTTCGATCGGGGCTCGCGACATCAGAAAATTCTTCAGCACTCCTTTATCGACCACGGTTACGCGCCGCGCCTTCACGCCTTCATCGTCGTAGGGATAGTATCCAACCAGTTCTGTTTTGTTCAGGACCTTGAGCGTGGGATCGGAGTACACGGAAAGAAAGTCGGGTAGAACAGACTGATTTACTTTCTTCTTGAAGGTCTGAGCTTCATCTTCATTTTTTTGCCGCTGCCCTTCAATGCGGTGGCCGAAGATCTCATGAAAGAACACTGCGCTTGAACGTCCGGAAAGGATCGCCGGTCCGGTGTAAGGCTCAGCCAGCGGAGCTTTCACCAGAGCAAGAAGCGTGTCGATCATCTGGTTCACATCTTTCAGCATGGCGGCATCGTCAGGCAGGCCTTGGGGACGGAACGACATGTAGGTCTGGTGCAGCGGCAGTTCCATGCCGTCTGCGGCCTTGGCGGTCGCGGAGATGATTACCCGATAGAAAGGCGAGGAAATGCGAATCTGGCTTCCTTCGCTGTTGACGTAGCGGCGCGTCTCGATTTCGGCGATCACCTCAGCACTGTTTTCAATGATTTCCTGATGTTGGACGAACGGTGCCGTGATCGTCCGCATCTTCCGCTCCCATGTCTGCTTGTCGAACGAGAATGGCGCTACTGATTCGGAATAGTTCTCCGGCGCCTCGCGCGTGAAATCGCCAGATCGGTCCTCCGCTTCTACCTTGACCTGCACGTTGGCCTTGACCTTCTGCAGGCGTTGCACGGCGCTGCGGTACTTGCGTTCGGTCTCACGCCAAAGTGCGACGCGTAACGCGTCAGGGTCGTTCTCCAGCGGGATCTTCTGGCGCTCCAACTGGTCTCCGATATCGCCGAACGGGTCAGCATCTCGAATCGGATGGCTGCTGTCGAGGGTGTAATCCCCGACCCGCAGATCGGTATCGAGGAGCCGCGTGGTGGAGTCGCTGCTGCCGGTGAGTGCGCCATACGATGCGCTGATCTCAACAGCGTGATTGTCGGTGAGCTGGTAGGAGAGAAAATACGGAGGAGTCGGAGTCTTCTTGAAGTTCTGAAGGGATCGCGTCAGCTCCTGCTGCATCGCCGTAAGGACGGGATCTGTAGAAGTTTTTTGCGCGAACAGCGAGAGGGAAGTGCAGAGGAGGAGCAGAAAAATGCCCAGACGGTGGCGATACTTCATGACGAAAAGCCTCTTTCGGCAGCGGCGATGCTTGCTCCGGGACAACTTCCAATCGGCGCTGGAAGGGAAACTCTAACCGCTCTGAGAGGGAAAGAAAAGAAATTTTCAGTTCTGAGACGGAGACGCTCGGCTTCGCCTCGCTTGGACAGCCGAGGCGGCTGTCCCTACGTGTGCAACCTGGGTTATGGCAGGATGCGTGGAGCTGGTTTGCCTGGCGCGCCTTTGTAGTCTTTGGGGTAAACCACCAGACAGCGGTGTGCGCCTTCGCCTTCGCTTTCGGTATGAAGGTCGGACTCCTCGCGCAGCGCCAGGTGAACGATCCGGCGCTCACGCGATGACATGGGATTGAACTTGTACGGGCTTCCGGTCTTGCGTACCTTTTCGGCGGCAACATCCGCGGCCGCGCGCAGTTCCTGGATGCGCATCGAGCGCCGATTCTGGCAATCGAAGCAGACTTTCTCGTGCTCGCCAGAGGGCAGGCGCAGCATCTCGAGGGCGAGGAGTTCGAGGGCGCGGAGCAGTTCTCCGCCACGGTCTAGCAGCAGGCCGGAATCAGGGCCGGCGAAGTCGACGAGAATCTCGGGCTTCTCCCAGTCGCGATTCTCGGGCAGTGGCGGGTCGACGATGATGCGGTATTTGAGGCGTAGGCCTCCGTGAGTGACGACGGCCTGCAGAAATCCGTTGATTTTGTTGGCGGCTGCTACTTTGTCCATAATCAGCTTTCAGCGATCAGCCGTCAGCTTTCGCTGATCGGCTTGGGATTGGTTTCCCCAGGGGCTAAAGCCCGAATCTGTGCTCGCTCAAACGCGGCGCTAAAGCGCCGCTCTTCCACCTATCTACTTGTCTTTCTTCCGTGCGCGTTTTGCCATGATCTCACGCATTTCACGTCCCAGATGCGTGCGATTGATGATGGCTTGCTGCGCGATCATGATCAGATTGCTCATCGCGTAATACAAGTTCAGGCCTGCCTGCAACCGGAAAAAGATGAAGCCCATCATTAGGGGCATCATCACGTTCATCATGCGTTGCTGCGCGGGATCCATGCCGGCCTGGGGCGTCATACGCTGGTTAATGAGGCTGCTGACCACCATAAGAATCGGCAGGATGTAAGGAATTGGCTCGGCAGCCGATAAATCACGAATCCACAGGAAATGCGCATGGCGCAGATCCAGAGCCGTACCCAGCATGCGGTAGTACGCGATCAGGAATGGGAACTGGATGAGCATCGGCAAGCATCCGCCAGCCGGGTTGACCCCCTCCTTCTTATAGATCGCCGAAATTTCTTCGTTCATCGCGGCCTTGCGCGGGTCGCGCAAGCTGTACTTCTTGTACTTTTCCTGGATGGACTTGATCTGGGGCGCCACTTTCTGGATCTTCAGCATTGATTTCATCTGCTGAATGCGCAATGGGCTCAGCGCCAGACTGAGGATGATGGTCTGTACGATGATCGCCCATCCCCAGTTCGGGACAATGTGGTGGTAGGTCCAGCGCAGCCAGATGAAAAGCGGCTTGGCGATAAGGCCCCACCAGCCGAAGTCAACCAGGCCGTTCAGGTCATTATCGGCGCCGGAAACGCCGGGGACGGGAATCTTCTGCAGAACTTCGAGTTCCTTCGGACCGGCGAAGAGGCGCTCAGAGGTGAGCCCGTGCATGTTGCCTACCGCTGCACCGATGACATCAACGTTGATCGTCTCTTTCGAGTCCGGCTTCTGCGGATCCTTGGGAATCGCGAGGGCTCGGTTCAGCGTCACGATGGAAGCTGTGGACGGATCATCCGGGATGAAGACTGCTGCAAAATACTGATCGGTTGGACCGGCCCAATGAAAGGGGCCGGGGATCGTGGCTCCACCGATGACCTGCGAGCACTTGCCGAACCATGAACTGCAGCGGGCTGGTATGCGCTCAATGTTCTTGTTGTACTGATACGTAAATAGAGTGGCAGCGTAGAAAGCTGGAGTGATCTGATCACCGAATCCTGAAGGCCAGGCGGGATAGGCGGCGATAGGGTTCCCCTTGTACGTTGCACTGGTTTCGATCTTCACGACATACGAATCATCGAACTTGAAGACCTTGTGAACCGCCAGATCCTGGTCAGAGTAGTCGAACGTGATCTGCTTGCCGTCTTGCGACGCCACGTACAGAGCGGAACTCATGCGTTCGCGCAGATTCTCGTCGTAAGTCCAAAGCGAGAGTGGATACCCGAACTGAGCGGCCGCTCGCGGATTGACCAGGTCGAGCTTGCCAGTCTCGGCGTCGTTGTCGAATTTCTTGAGAATCCACGATTTGACCTGCGCTCCGTGGTTAGTGAATGTGACGCGGTAAAGATCGCTCTCAACAACGGTCTCAGTTTCGCTGGCGGCCTGCTTGATGACGGCGGGGGTAGCAGCCGCTGGAGCCGAGGTCTCGGTTTTCGAGGCCGCAGGAACGGGCTGCCGGGCTGGCTCGGACTGCATCAGTTTCTGCGGAGGAGGCGGCGTCGGAAAGAACTTCTTCAGTAGCGGCTGAGACAGCAACATCACGGCGAACGACACGAGGAAAATTACGAGCAGACGTCGGTCGCCACCGGGTTCATGTTGAGGATTTTGATATTCGGCCAAAGGGATCGTCTTTCCTTAGATGACGCCGTGAAAATTCGTCGTGAGCTGCGAGCCATCGGTTTCGCTTTTCCTGACGACTGGATCGTAACCGCCATGAGCAAACGGATGGCAACGCAACAAGCGCGCGGCGGCCTTCAGCCCTCCGCGGAACACGCCGAATCTTTCAATTGCTTCCATCGCGTATTCTGAGCACGTGGGAGTGTAACGGCACGCGGGGGGAAACATCGGCGAAATGGCCCACTTGTAGGCCTTCAACATCTGCATCGCAGCGCGTTGGAGCATGCGAGTCATGAATGACGGCCGGCGCTTCCTTTCTCCCGCGTGACTGAGTCTCCGCGAAGCCCATTCTTGCCGCCGAGCTTCTTCTCCATAGCTACGAAAGCCTGGCGTACTTCGTTCAGCAGCGGCTCAAAGCCGACGGTCAAGACAGCCTTCTTCGGATTGATCACCACATCCGCATTCGGGCCAGGCCGAGGGCGGGTAAGGCGAACGGCCTCGCGCAGACGGCGCTTCATGCGATTCCGCTGCACTGCGCCCCCCAGGGCGCGTCCCACCGTGAATCCGACACGAAGGCCGGAACCTTGCTGCGCGCTGGCAGAGCCAGACGCTTGGCGCTCCAGATAAAACACAGTCATGGACGCCGAAAAATGACGCCGCCCCTGCTTGTACACGCATTGAAAATCGGCGTGGCGCAACAGGCGTGAACTGCGCGGGAATTCAACCTTCCCCCCACGCGACTCGACACCCTGATTCGATGCTTCGGGCACACTGGCGGTCACAGTGCCTCTGGACTACGAACGCATTTGCGATTGCTGCAGACGGGGGCGGGGGCGCCCACGCCACAATGATTCGCGGCTGCTTATTCTCTAAAACCTGGCTTCACAGAGACCCGCTTGCGCCCCTTCGCGCGGCGGCGGGACAGTACTTTCTGGCCGCCCTGGGTCTTCATGCGCGTGCGAAACCCGTGCTTTTTGCTTCGCTTGCGCCGGTTGGGTTGGAATGTACGCTTGGGCATGAAAAGTCGCTGCTCCTGATTCGTTCGACGGTCTTAGGGCAAACCGTAAGTATAAATCAGCAACGGCAGGAGCGCCAACCGGGCCGGGGGAGGATGTGGCGGAGGGAAATTCGGCTCCACCTCGAAATCAACTTGATTTTGACGATTGGCCGGTCCCGGCCAGCCCTTGCTGCAGGGAGGCGTGCGTGTGCTGGTGGGTGGACCGAGGTCTTGAGTGAAATTGCAATTCTTTCGTCGCCCCCGCCCATCCTCTGTCACATATGACAGTCCACCCGCCTCTAGTTCTTAACTTAAGATGCCTCCCGTCCGATGCATGTCAGGCGAGAACAGCGGAGAATACGCGATGAGCGCACTGCCAGCCACACCATTTCCGCGTCAGGAAGCGACGCCGCCCGACGAACGGCCAGCCGAACCACACGGATGGCTCAACTCAGAGATTCTGAAGACGCGTTTTGGGAATTTTGCTTTCAAGAATGGCTACCCATCGGGAGACACGGCTGAGCGTCTGCTTGAGCTACAAACCCTCAATCGTGCAGTTGAGGTTTATTTGACAAACCTCATGCCTGTTAGCCAGATTGCCGTGCGTGAAGGCATGCGTGCTTTCGGTGTAAAGAAGCCGACACAGCTCGTGATCTGGGAACAACTGATGGACCCCGCGACAATCCTGCTAACGGCGAACACCGAGACGGTCTATGCCATCGGGCACTTCGACTTGAAGGCAGAAGGGCCGATGATTGTAGAAGCACCACCCAAGATGCTGGGCTTCCTGCAGGATGGACTTCAGCGATATATCGCGGACATCGGGCCGTTAGGACCTGACCAGGGAGCGGGCGGCAAGTTCCTGATCCTGCCACCAAATTTCAGAGGCACCCCTCCAAACGGCTACTTTACCTTTCGGTCATCCACATATTCGGCAATGTTCGCAATGCGCGGCTTCCAAGTAGACGGGAAGACCGACGAGGCAGTCGCCCTGATGAAGCAAACGAAGGTCTATCCGCTGGCAAAGACTTCCTCGCCGCTGCCGATGGAGTTCATCAATGGTTCCAAACAGCACATCGATACCCTGTTCCCCGACAACTTTCACTTCTTCGAACTCCTGGCGAAGCTCGTAGATGAGGAACCGCGCGAGGTGTTCGGACCGCTGGAGCGGTCTCAGATGCAGACAATAGGCGTCGAGAAGGGAAAGCCATTTATCCCGGATGGCAAGATGAAGGCTTTATTAAACGAGGCTGCCCAACTTGGCGGCGCAATGGCGCGTGCCAATACTTACGGACCTCCGATCTCGTATTTCTATCCGGACCGGAAATGGCAGACCGTTCCCGAAGGCAATACGTATTTGTTCGAACGTGATGGGGCACCACAGATTGACGCTCGCAACAACGTCTACTACATGGCAGCGGGCAACTCACCTGCGATGATGGCCAAGAATGTCGGAAAGGGTTCGCAATACCTTTGGACCTACCATGACGAGAATGGTGACTACCTCGACGGTGCAAAGACCTACAGGCTTCACGTTCTCCCCGATATTCCCGCGAAGAACTTCTGGTCGATCGTGGTCTACGACTCGCTGAGCAGGTCAGAACTACAAAACGGACAACCGCTCCCATCCGTCAGCCAATATACGAATCCGCTTGTCAACGCAGATGGCTCGATCGACGTAGTGTTCGGACCGGACAAACCCGAGCAGAAAGCCAACTGGATAAGGACCGTGCCTGAGAGAGGCTGGTTCCCAATGTTCCGTTTCTATTCACCGACCGAAGCCTATTTCGACAAGAAGTGGAAGCTGGAGGACATAACCCCCTTGGGTTGAGACTGCCGAAAGAGGTTTCCTTATTGACGAAGATTCCCAGGTTCCTCGCGCCCAACTGCGCGTGAGCCCAGGCGCACGGGCGAGCGGACTCCGGCCTGAAGTCAAATCGGTTCATTGCGGGGGTGGAGCCGTTTTCTCGCAGCCACATCCTCCCCGCCAACCGAATCGGGAAGAGCGGGGCGCGACTCGAACATCGGCGCGCGTCCCAAAAAATCGTATTCCAAATTCAGGAACTGGCGTGAATCCAACGTGATGGCTCGCGCGAAACGTGTACACTGCAACCAGCAGGGGCGTAGCCAAGTTCTACCGTTTCTCTAGGGTTCATTGACGCAGTCAGACCAGCCAAGCGACGAGTCGAGGAATTCCCAGGTCGCCAGTCAAGCGGAGGCGAACTCAGCGTCGGCGTATGCTTCCTCGCCGTCGAATCCAGACAGCAATCCTGACCGCGCCAATGAAGTCAACAAGGAACTTCGGCGTCTTACTCGGGCGCTGCGGGCGCTCAGTGCATGCAATCAAGCGCTGGCACAGCCCACGAGTGAGCAGCGACTGCTGGAAGAGATTTGCGACGTCATCGTGCGAATGGGAGACTACCGCTTTGCCTGGATCGGGTATGCCCAATCGGATCCGGAACGGACCATCCAGCCGATGGCGTTTGCAGGATATGAAGACGGGTACCTGAGCGGGGTTGAGGCGCGATGGTCCGATACGCCGCCGGGCCGCGGTCCCTCGGGTACTTCGATCCGGGAGAACCGGATCTGCGTCGTGACCGACACGGCAACCAATCCGATGTTTGCTCCCTGGCGAGATCGGGCGCTGGAGCGGAATTATGCAGCGGTCATCGGATTGCCGCTTCGTGCGGCCGGCACACCCTTCGGAGTCCTCACAATTTACTCGGAGCAGGCGAATTCTTTTGAGAACTCCGAAGTCGAACTCCTGAGCGAGATGGCGAACAACCTGGCGTTTGGGATCACCGCGATCCGCTCACAGGAAGAGAGCCGTCGCGCTACCGCCGCGTTGCGCGACGCCGAAGCCAAATACCGGCAATTGGTGGAAGAAGTTCCCGCGATCTCGTACGTCGCGGAAGCAGGAGCGTTCGGCCCGTTTCTTTACATGAGTCCGCAGGTGACCACCATCCTCGGCTACAACGCGGAAGATTGCATCGCGGACTCACGGTTCTGGTGGGACCACCTGCATCCGGACGACCGTCCGCGAGCCCTTCAAGAGGATACCTGGGACGAAGGGCGGCTGTTCCAGGTCGAGTACCGCATGCGCAGTCAGGATGGGCGCGAAGTATGGCTGCGCGATGAAGCGATTATCGTCCGCAATCCAAACACCGGGAAGCGGCTCACGCGTGGCGTGCTGATCAACATCACCGAACAGAAGAAGGCGGAAGAGGCCCTGCGCGAGAGCGAAGAGCGGTATCGCGCCTTTGTCGAGCAGAGCTCGGAGGGTATTTACCGCATGGAGTATGATCCGCCGATTCCCTGCCACCTGCCGGTCAACAATCAGCTGGAACTCGGCTTCGAGCACGGGTTTATGGCGGAGTGCAACGATGCCATGGCGAAGATGTATGGGCGCGCTTCCGCGAGAGAATTGATAGGGAAAAAGCTGTCGGAGTTCTTGATTCTCCGCGATCCGGTCACGATGCGATTCATGGATGCGTTTATCAAAGGCGGCTACCGGATCAGCGATCAGGAATCCATCGAACTCGATGCCCAGGGCCGGAAGAGAATTTTCCGCAACACCATGGTCGGGACGATCGTGAACCATCACTGGGTACGCACGTGGGGCATCACGAGCGATGTGACCGAGCGCGTGCACCTGGAGGAACAGCTTAGAAATGCACAACAGCTCGAGGCCGTCGGAAGGCTGGCCGGCGGCATCGCCCACGACTTCAACAACATTCTGAACATCATCATGGGCCACGGAGAACTGCTGGCCGGCAGTGGCATCAACGAACAGGCGCGCAGCGGACTGGAGCAGATGCGTCACGCTGCGGAACGTGCGGCGTCGCTGACACAGCAGTTGCTGGCGTTCAGCCGCAAACAGGTGCTGCAGCCCAAGGTTCTCGATTTGAACAAGACGGTCGAGGACCTGCAGAAGATGCTGTCGCGTGTGATTGGCGAGGATATCGAAGTAACGGCCACGCTTCGTCCCGCGCTGATGAGCGTGAAAGCGGATCCGGGCCAGGTAGAGCAGGTGCTCATGAATCTGGCGGTGAATGCCCGCGATGCCATGCCACAAGGGGGCAAGCTCACCATGGAGACTTCCAATCTGGAGGTTAGCCCCGAGCAAGCCCGCGACCTGGATATTCCGGCGGGACGGTACGTGATGCTGCAGGTGACCGACACGGGGCACGGAATGGATGCCGTGACCCTGGCGCACGTGTTCGAACCGTTCTTCACTACAAAGCCCCTCGGCAAGGGGACTGGGCTCGGGCTGGCCACGGTGTACGGAATCGTCAAACAGAGCGGAGGGACTGTCCAGGTGGAGAGCGAGCCTGGGAGCGGAACAAAGTTCCGCATCTACTTGCCTGCGGCCGAAGGGGCACACGCAACTCCAATCGCTTCGACCCCTGCAGCGGCTGTCGCGGGCGGCTCGGAAACGATTCTGATTGCCGAAGACGAGCCGGATCTGCGCGAGCTAACGCGCATCTTTCTCGAGGGCTATGGCTACAAGGTGTTGGTAGCAGGCAATGCGGATCAGGCGCTCAAGGCGGCGGAACAATCAAGCGAGCCGATTGATCTGCTGCTGACTGACGTGATCATGCCGGGAATGAGTGGTCCACAACTTGCGGAAAAGATTCTGAGCAAACGTCCACAGACGAAGATCGTGTATATGACCGGCTACACCGACGACATGGTCGTGCAGCACAAGGTCTTGGAACCTGGCGTGCACCTGCTGCAAAAGCCCTTCACGAAATCGGAATTGGCGCTCAAGGTGCGGGCCACCCTTGATAACAGGGATCGGGGCCCTGGGGGCCAGCGCCAGTGAAATGAGCCTTGTAGACCCCTCCCAAAGCTCCGTATTCGGCGCTTCCGGTAGAATTTCATCGGGGAAATCTTCATCTCGAGGAAATTGAATTTATGACGCGGGAAAACGGCGGAAGCACGTGCGAAGCACAGAAGATTTGGGTCACGCTGACGGGATTGCCGTTGTCGGTGAAGCTGGACTGGCCGTTCCATCAGTCGACTTCGGGCGCAGACTTCTGGGTGTTGCATGGCGATATCCGGCTGGCGGGGTCGGAGGAGTTGCACGCGCCGGTTGCGGTCAACCTGTCACAGACTGTGCGCGAAGTGATGCCCTCGCTTGAGCCGAAAGATGCCGAGGCGCCCGTCATCAATGCGCTGCGTAAGGAAGTGGATCGGCGGCAGATTGAGTTTCTGAAATCGGGAAAGCTGTTGCCGGTACCGTTTTCCAGCCGCCACTACGACTTCAAGCGCCACCAATGGATCTTTGGCAAGGCGACCGATGAAGTGATGGCCGAGTTCATCGAGCGAAAGATTTTCTGGCAGACGAAGCTGAGCGGCGAACCGCGCGTCTGGCTGGCGGATCCAGCCGAGGCGCAATATGTGCAGACAACGCCGGGTCATCTGATCGAGATTGCGGCGCGACTGGTCGCCGCGCAAGGACTGATCCGCATCGATGGGGAATACGCGGAAGGTACGCCCGGCCTGATGAATCAAGCAGAGCGCTTTGAGAGCGAGCGGCGATCTGCCGTGGAGGAGTTGGAGAAGAAGCACGCGTTTGAGCGTGGGTAGCACCACGTGGCGATCTGCAATCTACCGACGTTTTCTCTCGCAGGAATCAAAATTCAAGAATCACCATTGTGGAGGATGGTACCGCTTCTCCATCGCATATGGCGGGTTTGAAGTGCCAGGTCTGCACCGTCTCGACTGCAAGCTCGTCGTTCTTTTTATTGCCGCCGCTATCGACGACCCTCACATTTTGCGGACGCCCCTTCGTATCAACAACGAGTTCGACAAACACCCGGCCCTGATCCGAATAGAGTTTCGGAGACTTGGGCTGAGGAGTTGTGATCGCTGTTGGAGGGACCAGACTGCCGTGGCAGTTGGCAAGCTCCACGGCGCTCTCCGGCGGCGTGAAGAGTGCGGGGTCAGGTGAAAGTTCAGCCGTCAGATTCGTCACATGGATGCTGATTTCCTTATGGCCGTCTTCCTCGCACTCCACCTCGCGGGGAAACCAGAAATCTCCGAAGCGCTTAAAGTCGGCGTACGAGCAGGTGTGTTCTACCGGACGTAGTGATTCCTCGAGTTTAGTTGGACGCAACTCGGGAACGGCGGTTTCAATCAGGATGCCTGACTTCTTGTCGACACAGAATGCCGACACTTCCAGGTGCTCGCCGCGTTTCGAGACGGCACATTCATACGGCGGATCTTTGTCCGAATGATCATCGATCGACGCAAACTGGAATTTTGCAGCAGCACGAGGAAGAAACTGCAGCTCCATCCCGACCCGTGCGGCGCGTTCAGGAAAAGTCTCTCCGCCATTGCGTAGCCATCGGCGCGTGGCGCCAACCACCTCAATACGATGCAGATTGTTGACGACTGTCTCGCTCCGCCAGCGTGTATCAGAGACCCAGACCTCAGTAAAGGAACCCTCGACCCTGTTAAGGTCCTTGTCGGTGATCGCGAAACTTGCCGCGAGGCGGAACGGCGGGGCATTTGGCGAACGGATATCCGATAGTTCGTCGGCATGCTCCAACATCGCCTCGGCGCGGGCCTGGACCTCTTGCCCCAGAGATATCTGGCAACCGCACGCGCCAAGCGCAAACACGGCGGCGATACGAAAGAGGAGAAGCATGCGAGACCCGGCTGCGAACATGCTATCGCGTTCAGCCTCAATCACCCTGCGGCTGCGGCAGTTCCGCTCAGACGGAAGCAGGCTTTCGCAGAAACTGCGCCAGCACCACCCCGAGGTTCAGCAGGAACACTACGAAGATGATCCCCAGCGAGATCACGCAATACACGCACCAGACGCCGAGAACATCTTTCTCGATATGAGCGAGATAGAGCGAAAAGGCCAGTCCTGCAAATGTCGGAACCAGCAGAAGACGGTACAGGCGACGGAATGCCAAGCCGCCCATGAGGATGTATCCGAGGATGCCGACGGTTGCGACCGGGATCGGGCCTAGCATGGCATACGGACTATGATTGACGACGCCACAATCCCAGCGATCGTTAATGCTGCAGGGCGAATCACCGTACTCACGGTAGTGTTCGCGCAGAGCGAGAGAAGAGACGACGATCCCCAGCACAGCCAGAATGACCAGGACATATTTCATGAGTTCCTCTTGACGGCAGGCGGCGCTATGCCTTCGGGACGCGCGCATCTGCAGCGTCCTTTATTAAATCAGAAACCTGCCAGTCCCCGCCGTGATACCACTTCACGATCTTGCCATCGGGGCCGATGACGGCGGTGCTCAGGTTGTGCGTGATCTGGCCACCCTCAGACTTGACTGTGAGCGCGAAGAAATCGGCGATCTTCGCGAGATCAGCAGCCTTCGGCACCACAAACGCCCAGCGGCCAAACAACGCCGCGTCGTGCGTATGCGCCACGGAGAACCCGTAATCCCGTAGAACTTTCGGTGTGTCGTGTTCCGGATCGAAGCTGATGCTCAACAGGTGCGCGTTGGCCAGTGATGCAGTGGAGCCCAGTTGCTTATAGATCGCCGCAAAGTTGCTGCTCATGCGCGGGCAGAATTCCGGGAAGGGACACCGGATGTAAATGAATGTAACGAAGAGAACCCCTCCGCGATACTGCTCCAGGGTAATGTTCTTGCCGTCCTGATTCGTGAAGGAGAAGTCGGGCACTGCTTCGCCGGGAGCGGGCATATGGAAGGAACTCGCGGGCGCGGCTGCTGCGGGCTGGGAAGCGTGTCCGGTGATCTGAACGTTTTCCAACCAATACTGCTCCTCAGTGGTCTCGTCGCGCGGGTCATGGTCAACGACTACAAGGTCGGCCTTTATCGAATCACCCGTGGAAAGTTGCTGCAGCATTGACTCGGGCTTCATCTGGTACGTCATGACCATGGCTTCCATGTAGCCCTGGATCAGGTCGCCATCGATATCGGCAGTCTTTGCCTGGGTGTGGATGGAGATCACGCGCCCTGTGAAGGGATAGCGCGTGGTCGCCTGTGGTTTCGAACCATGACAGGAAAGAACAAGAAGGGTCCCTGTGACGAAAACAACGACGACGAAAATCCGCCAAACCACCCGGTTGATTGGTTGATTCACCTTGGTATCACTCTAACTCCTGTACGTAACGCTTTGCCACATCCCATATTGTTCACGCGCATCCCTTTGTGCCATCCTACGCGCACCAGAACTCCGATGGAGAGGCACCTCGATGGCATGCAAACCCGAAGCATTGAAGCACGTTCCGCTGTTCGCCTTGCTCGATGACGATGAAACGGCGGTCCTTGCCGGTCAAGTCGAGTTGAGGACATTTTCGCCGCGCCAGCGCATCTACAAGATGGGCGACGCCAGCGGCCGCGCATACGTAGTTGTGTCCGGTCGTGTTCGCGTCTCGACCGTTGACCAGGATCATCAGGAAATCGTGATCGACGAACCTTCGCACGGCGAATTCTTCGGATTTGCTTCCATGCTGGAGCAGACTCCGCATCAAACCGAAGCTGTGGCCATTGATGAAGTGGAATGCATCGAGGTGGACCGCGAAGACATTGCGATTCTTCTGCAGCGCAAGCCCATGGCCGGCATGGACATGCTCGCGGTGCTCGGCCGCCAGTTCCATGGTTCGCAGCAGCTGGTAAGACTCCGCGCGAATCGCCATCCCAATGAAGTGATCGAAAAGGATGCAACCTTCGGCGAGCATGTGGCCGATCTCGTGGCCGGGTTTGGCGGATCGTGGACGTTCATCATCGCGTTCGGTCTTTCGCTGATGGCGTACGTGAGTCTTTCCACGTGGATGGGGAACCGTGCTTGGGATCCATATCCGTTCATCTTGCTCAACCTGTTCTTGTCGATGCTGGCCGCGATCCAGGCGCCCATCATCATGATGAGCCAGAACCGGCAAGACACGAAGGACCGTCTGCGTGGCGAGCTCGACTACGACGTTAACCGACGGGCCGCGGCGGAAATTCAGGGACTCGCACGCAAGCTGAATCTTCTTGGGGAAAAGATGGGAGATGTCGAGGAAATCCTGCGCGAGAAACTTGATCGTGAGTAAGACGTTCACCACAGTGGACACAGAGTTGCACAGGCTTTGAAGTGAGATCTCTGTGTTCCACTGTCGTCCCCGTGGTGAGAAACTTCGTCAAAAGTGAAATCTGTATCTCACTTCCGCAAAGATCTCCCGTGGATTGTTCCAGTGGAATCCTCCAAAGGTAACGCTGTTATCGACTAAAACCCGTCGGTTCGCGACATTCAACGCCGTTACTGAAGCTGAGAAGCGTTCTCCGAATTCTTTTCCCAGAGTCAGATCGAACGTTGTGTGCGAAGGGAGATAGTCTCCCGGGTAGGGCTGGTCTGGGAATCCGTTAGTGAATCCGGAGCCGTAGTAGACATTCGTGGAAGCATAGGAGTTCCACGGTAGCGAGATGTCTCCGCCGATGTTGAGCGTATTGCGCTGGTCGTGATCAAGGACCTCGAAATCGAGCGTGTCGAAATCGGTGAGGCCACCGGTGATTGCTCCACCTCCCCGAATGATCTGATTGGAATAGGCAAGGTGAAGCTGTGCGCGATGCGCGAGGCGCGGCGAGCGTAGAGTGACTTCCCACCCATCGATGAGGGCCTTCTCGATCGTCAGTGGGAAAAAGAGGTTGGATTCGCCAATCGCGTCGTGATCGAAGAAGTTGCTGGCACGCGTGTGGAACGTATCAGCGTCAACCACCCATCCACGAAAGGGAATGGTGACGCCGAACAGATGCTCTTCGTCGCGCTCTCCCGGCAGAGGAATGAATCCGCAGTCGCTGTTACTGCAGAAATCGATCAATGGACCGGAGGCCGTCACCAGCGGCGGCGCCTGATAATACTGTCCGTAGAAACCGCGGAATGTCCAATTCAGGCGGGGAACGGTGAGGGCTGCACTGAAGCGCGGGCTGACGGCGCTTTCCGAGAGTCCGTTGTCCCCGGAGAAGTGTGTCGGGCGCATGCCCGCGCTGAGCGTCAGCCACGAGAAGGGTTTGAACTTATCCTCGAGGAAGAATGCGACCAGGCTCCCGGTGGGTCGCTCGGAATCGACAAAGGGAGGCGGAGGGTTTTCGCTGCCGTCGTTGAAGATGGCTCCGAAGCTTTCGTTGTTCGACTGATAGAACGTGTAGACACCCGCCTGAAAATCATTCTTCGCAATATGCGCACTGACGCTTGCCTGGCCGCCCGCGTAGTTGGAAGAGCGGTCCTGTGAGGCAGCTACTGGCACGTCGGTAGGCCGGCTCTCATATCGTGCGGCGTTGTAGTGGTAGAACGGCGACACGGTGAGTAGAAGCTTCGAGTTGAAAGTATGCACCCACGAGAAGTTCACCAGCGCATCGGATTCGTGAACGGCGTCGCGCAGTCCGATGCTTGGATATTGCGCTTCGAAGTCGTTCTCGGGAATATCTCCATTTTCGATGTCGTCGGGAAACGGATCGTACGGGACCTGATAGAAATCCTTGCGCAACGAAGTGTTGAATCGTAGCTGGTTCGATGGATCGAGATTGAAGATCAAGGAACCGAAGCCGCCGTAACCATTGCTGGCATCGTGAACGACCTCGGGAACCGGCGTCTGCAGACCGAGATTACTCCTATTTCCGTTGACGCTCACGTAGTACGCCAGACGCTCGGTGTGACTGCCAAGGCTGAAAGCGTCGTTGGTCTGATAAAAATTGCCGGCGCTAAGCAGAAGTTCGGCTTCGCGGTTGCGCTCGAACCCGGTGCGGGGCACCATGTTGAAAACGCCGTAAGTACGATCGCCAAATTCGGCACCATAGCCGCCTCGGCTGGCTTCCAGATAATCGATGTCCTTGGGATCGAATTGCGGACCGACGTTGGAGGCAATGTTCGTGTTAGGAACCGGAACGCCGTCGACGAGCCAGCTGGTCTGGTGGCCGCCGCGGATGTGCAACTGGTCGTGCGTGATGTAAGAGCCGGGCACGTAATTGGTGATCATCGCCAGGCTGTTGGTGCGGGAAGCGCCAGGCGTCCGTGCGATTTCCAGACGGTCGACAACGGTTGTGGGGCTCGCAGAATCGGGAAGGACGGGCTCCGGCGAGGCTGAGACATTAACCGTTTCTTTTGCGCCCGCGATGTTGAGCGCGAAGTGCAGCACCGGTTGAGATCCGGAGACGACCATGACATCCTGCTGCGATTGATCAAACCCGACAGCAGCGACGGTAACGAAATATTCTCCGAGTGGAACTGCGTTGAAGACGAAGTTTCCGCCGGGATCTGAGCTCACGTTGGACGCCCAGTCCGAAGCCTTCGCTTTGATCATCACCATGGCGTTCTGCACGGGTCGGTGCTGGGGATCGTGGATCACACCGCGAACTGAGGTCACCACAGAGGCAACAGAAGACAGAACCAATACAACAAGCAATAGAATCAGAACGCCGAAGGGCCTGGCGGCAACGCGGATCGTAGTGGTGGTCGAACTGAGCATTGGGATTATTCCTTTCATCCTTGGATCAGACATGCTGGGCGCCAGACGCTGCGCCGATCTTGATTTCGGCGGCATGAAACTTGTCGCCGTTCTGATGTGCGTGAATCACAACACGGGCTCCGACCGTCAGATCTTTCGCCGTAGCAGGCGAGGTTCCTTTCAAAAAACGCGTCTCCCCGTCGAAGGCGACGACCTTGATCGATCCGTCCGCGGTCTTCACCGAGACGGAATGGTTCTTCACTTCCACGACGGTTCCGAGAACGTGCACTAAATCGCCATGGGCGTACCCCAGCACGCCCAGGCAGAGACTGATAAGAAGAAGCAAGCCGTACTTTTTCATTTCGAAGTCTCCGAGTGTGTTGGGGGATCTGCCGGTACTGGAGGGCCATTTAGAAACTCTTCTTCTTCCTTTTCCTCTTGTTGTTCCGCGATGCTTCTGGGATTGAATCGTTCCATATCCCCCACCTCGTCCCCGGTAAGACGCGGCAAGTGGCGGATGAAGAGAACCAGCTTCCAGCTGTCGGTATCGTTGTCGGGATCGCCCCAGGCGGGCATCCCGCTCCAGCGCAGGCCGTTGTGAATGGTGTAGTAGAGTTCGCCGTCGCTGAGACGCTGCGTGGCATCGGCGCGCATGTCGGGAACGCGAGGAAAAAAGTTGCGTCCCATCGCGGTGGCGCCACTGCCGTCGTTGCCGTGGCAGGAGGCGCAATGATCGGCGAAGTGACGCGCCGACTCCTGCAACAGCTCCGGAGAGCTCTTGTAGGGGTTATGGGCATCGCGGGCGCTCCTTGGGATCGCCCAGGATCGCAGAGTTCGAGCGAGAACGACTTCCGCACGGCTGGGATTGCCGCGGGCGCCGGGATAGCCTCCAAAAAAACGGATGACCAGAAATCCGGCTACTGCCAGAAACAAAGCCGACAGACCAATTTTTAGTTCGCGAGACATGCGTGAGTTCCTGGCCGGACAAGAAAATCCGGACAGCAGCGCAATTTTGAGAGTCAGGCAGAACCCGGCGCTCAAACGGATGGCGACGACCCCACACGCCGACAGCACACGTGGGTGCACTCATTCCCAGTCGCAGGGAATGTCTACTGAATGAGAGTTAGCAGGCGGGAGGACCGCGGGTGAAGTGTGAACCGGAGAATCCTACGCGGGTAGGAACGGGAGAAGCTTCGATCTCGTGACCAGCGATTCTGCGCTCGGCGATACTATCGCTTGCCGGCTCGGAATGAGCCCATTGCGCGGTCGTCAGAGCGCGGCAGCAATCGTGATTGCAGCATCCTGCGCTACTGACTACCGGCTCATGCGGTTCGGTTTCAACGGAGCTATGACAGTGATGGACGGCCTTCCGCCAACAGCAGGCATGCGCAGGCGCAACCGTAGCCTGCAACGCCACCGGCAGAAATGTTCCGGCGAGCGCGAACAGCAGCAGAAGTCTTGCAGTCAGGCGCTGCATGCTTTCGTTGTAATCAGAACCCCAGTTGCGTCGAGAATAGTCCAGAAACGCCAGCGGCGGCAAGGTCGGGCGGAGTTTGTGACAGAACTTTTACTTCCATGGAAACCCCACCCTATCCGCGTAGCTTCCGTGCGCTTCCCCCGTACCGACGGGAGCAGAACCTGGTTGGCCCTCTAAATGAAAACAAGTGCCAGCAAAGGGCACTAAGTATCACGAAGGAGAGGGTTTACGCTTTCCCGTTAATCTTGGCCCACCACCAGCGCACGCCAACGAACAGGAACCGCCAATCGTGAAAGAACTCGGGCGGTTTGCCTTCGAATGCGTGTCCAATGAATTGGAGGATCCATCCGAACACGAAAAGGACCAGGGAGAACCACCACAGCCGGTGAAGGAAAAATCCGGCGACAAAGAATCCGAGCGATAGAAGAATAGTAGGAATGCCAAAAGTATGGCAGACGCGATTGACCGGATGTTGGTGGCTTCGCGCGTACTTCGCGATCCACTGGTCGCTGCTTTCTCCGCCAAGCATGCCGCGGGGGATCATACTACAACTCCCGGCGCGTTTGGCTCGAACTTCACTTCGAGCAACAAGAGAAGATTGAACAAAAAGGCCCCTTCGAAAAGCTCTCCGCCAAACATTCACAGGTGTGCGCTGTTTTTCTTTGTGTTTTGATTTGTTCTAAATAGTTGATGGAAGAAAAGCGCACAATTTTGTTGCATTCCACAGCCACGAAGGTTGTGCGGAGCCGCAATGACTCGACTCGCAACCCGTCCGGCGGCGGTTGTGACCCCTGCTTCCCGCGTGTTAGCATCCTAGGTTTTGGCAGGTGATCTCGGGCTGGCCTGTACCTGTCCTTATTACCTTCATCGGCCGTTCCTGCCCTCGCCTGCCTGAAGGGAGCCCAACTTGAAAGTCTATTCTGGAGCAAACATCCGTAATGTCGCGTTGGTCGGCCACGGACACGCGGGCAAGACGTCCATGGTATCGGCCATGCTGTTCACCTCAGGAGCCACCCAGCGCCTCGGCCGCGTCGACGACGGCTCCGCCACCACCGACTACGACGACGAAGAAATCGCCCGGCAGATGTCGGTCTCGACCGGCTGCGCGGTCGTCGAGTGGGGTGGAACGAAAATCAATATTCTCGACACACCGGGTTTCAACATGTTCGTCCATGAAGCCAAAATGGCCCTCCCGGTTGTGGATGCCGCCATCGTGGTGGTTGATGGCGTCGCGGGCGTAGAAGTCGTTACCCAGCGGGTTTGGAATTATTGCGAAGAGTACAAAACACCTCGGCTGATCGTGGTAAACCGCATGGATCGCGACCGCGCCGATGCCGCGCGCGTGCTTGAATCCGTGGAAAAGGCATTCGGCCGCAATGTAGTCCCGATCGAGCTACCGATTGGCGCAGAAAAGAATCTGTCCGGCGTGATCGATCTCGTCCGCATGAAGGCCTATACCTACGAGATGGGTGGCAATGGCAAGGGCAAAGAGACGGAGATTCCCGCCAACCTGAAAGATCAGGCGCAGGAAGCACACGAGCGCCTCGTCGAATTGGTCGCCGAGGGCGACGACAAGCTGATGGAGAAGTTCTTCGAAGCAGGGACTCTCGCCGAAGAGGACTTGGTCCCCGCGCTGCACAATGCGATTCGTGAAGACAAGATCTTTCCGGTCATCTTCAGTTCGGGGCTGGGCAACATCGGGGCCGACCGCATCATGGACTTCATCGTCGACTACACGCCCGCGCCCTCGGAACACGAGTGGGTGCAGGGGGAAGTTGCGGCCGGCGGAAATGGCGACGCCCCCAAGCGTCATGAGACCGACGAAGAACCGGTTTCGCTCTACGTCTTCAAGACCGTGTCGGACGCCTTTGCAGGCCGGATCACCTACTTCAAAGTTTTCTCAGGTGTGCTGAAGAATGATGCGACGCTCCAGAACTTCAGCAAGGGCTCGATGGAAAAGCTCTCACACATTCAATGCATGCAGGGGAAGACGGCAATTCCGATCAACGAACTGCACGCGGGCGATGTCGGCGCAGTGGCGAAATTGAAGGACACGCTCACGGGCGACACGCTCGGCGACAAGTCTGCTCCAATCCAGTATCCGCGCGTAAAGCTGCCGGAACCGGCGATTACGTTCGCCATCGAGCCGAAGTCCCGCGCCGATGAAGACAAGCTCGGACCCGGCCTGCACAAGCTGATGGAAGAAGACGCGATGTTGCGCTTCTTCCGCGATCCGCAGACCAAAGAATTCCTCATTGCGGGCACAGGGCAGCAGCACATCGAAGTCACGGTTGCGAAGCTGAAGAAGCGCTACAACACGCAGGTGAATCTGAAGGCTCCTAAGGTTCCTTACCGCGAGACCATTCGCGGCAAGGCTGACGTCCAGGGTCGTCATAAGAAGCAAACCGGCGGCCACGGGCAATACGGCGACTGCAAGATCAAGATGGAACCGCTGCCGCGCGGAGGCGAGTTCGAATTCGTCAACGACATCTTCGGCGGCGCGATTCCCAAGAACTTTATTCCAGCGGTTGAAAAGGGAATTAAGGATGCCGCCGGGCGGGGCTACCTCGCGGGATATCCCGTCGTCGATTTCAAAGTCGTCCTTTACGACGGGTCTTATCACGACGTGGACTCGAATGACCTCTCCTTCCAGATGGCGGGCCGCATCGCTTTCAAGAAGGCGATGGAGGTCGCGAAACCCACGCTGCTGGAGCCCGTGATGAACGTCGAAATCACAGTCCCCGACGATTTCGCAGGATCGATCATGGGTGATCTCAACAGCCGTCGCGGACGCATCCAGGGTATGGACAACAAGGCCGGCAACACCATCGTGAAAGCCGAAGTTCCCATGGCCGAGATGCTTACTTACGGCGCCGACCTGACCTCGATGACGCAAGGCCGCGGCAGCTTCAACATGGAAATGCACCACTACGATGTCGTGCCGGGGCAATTGCAGGAAAAGATCATCGAGAAGGCGAAAGCCGAGCGCGGCGAGGTGAAGGAAGAGGAAGAGTAGACATGGTCACGCTGCCTTCGGGAGAAAAGAAGGTATTGTCCTTCCACAATGGAATTCTGGTGGACCAGAAGCCGTCGTGATCGCAGGACCAACTCGGTTGCTCAAGTGACCTTCAGTCCCTGTGCCTTAGCCAGCTTCGCTTGCCGCTCATCGTAGGTCCAGAATCCCTCGGCGTTCAATTCCAGTGCACAGGCAACGTGCAAACTATCGAGCGTCCGCATGGCCAGTGTAGAGCCGTGTTTGCGGGCGAGATCGGCGCAGAGCTCGAATGCATGCTCGGGCAGTGGATTTCGGTGGAAGACGCCAGCTGCCTCGTCCGAAAGAAGTTGCGAATTTATGCGCTGCGCGTCAACTGCCGTCAGGGTTCCGCGAAACTGATGTTGACCGAGAGCGTGGAGCCACTCCGCCTGGTGGAATGAAGTCAGAATCAGAGGGGGCGCGCCCTGGATTCGGCGGCGGGCTTCGGGAGAGTGTGTATCCGTTACGTACAAGGACACAACAAAGCTTGAGTCCGCGTAAATACTCAATAGCGGCCTCTATCCTCAAGGACGACGTTGGGGAGAATGCGGTCCCCGAAAATCTTGCGGGCGCGGGCCTCGAAATCGGGCCATTTCACGGCTTTCTTGGGAGTCTCTTTTTCCGGGACGATACGCGCGATCAGTTTGTCGCGCTCCCGCAATTCGACTGTCTTCCCGGCACGCAGCCAGGCCTTTAGACGGCGGGTATCCCGAAGCTGTCGCATATTCACCGATGGCATAACATCATTGTGACACATTGATGTGTCACATTCAAGACAGAACCCGTCAGGCGTATGTCCCGGCATCCGCGCTATAGTGTTTCCAAGCGACTCCGCTCGAATGAGGTTCCCAATGAAAGTGCTGATGCTCACAGCTTCTTTGTTGAGTGTTCTCCTCGCCATCCTTCCTCTCACCGCCCAAACCCAATCCTTCCCCACCTCCGCCGGGACACTGAAGATCACTCCTCTGAACCACGCCAGCACTCTGATCGAGGCTGGTGGCAAGACGATCTATCTTGATCCCGCCAAGCCCGCGAGGCTCACCGGGCTTCCCAAGGCCGATCTCATCCTCATCACTGACATTCACGGCGATCACATGGATCCCGATTCGATTAAAGAGATCAGCAAGAACGGCACGGAAATCATTTCTTCTCCGGCGGTGGCCCAGACTGTGACCACTGCGAAGCCCATTGCGAACGGCGAAACCAAGACCTGGCAGAGTTGGACGATTGAGGCGATCCCCGCTTACAACATCAAGCGCGGACCCGAACCCGGCAAGCTTTTTCACGACAAAGGACGCGGCAATGGCTACGTTCTCACCTATGGCGGGAAGCGCTTCTATTTCTCAGGCGACACCGAAGGAGTCCCTGAGATGCGCGCCCTGAAGAATATCGACGTCGCGTTCGTTTGCATGAACCTGCCTTACACCATGCCTCCGGATGAAGCCGCCGACGCGGTTAAGGCGTTCCATCCCAAAATTGTAATTCCCTATCACTACCGCGGATCCGACCTGACCGTCTTCCAAAAGGCCATGGAAGGCACCGGTATTGAAGTTCGATTGCCAGAGTGGTACCCAAACTAGAATTCACCTTCATTCCAACGCTCTTATCGCGATTTGCAGATTCCACCTCGGGGCAGTGTGCAAATTCTTTCGCGTTGACCCCCTGACTACTACGGCGATATAGTTTTGCCCCACTGCCCGGTCTCCCCTTGCGAGAGCGGTTGCGCTCTCAGATCGGAAGCTTGCATTGCAAATCAATCGCGGAGGAGTCCTTTGCCCAGAGTCATGGCGGTAGACAGTCCCTTCGTATCCCGATGCTGCGCAACCTTTGTTGTGCTGTCGTTTCTGTTGATGGCCGGCGCGGCCTCGGCGCAGGTCCCGCTCACCGAGATAAGCCACGACGATTTCACCAACACCACCAGCATGCACGAGACCGAAGTAGAGCCTGCGAGTTGGGCGTTCGGTGCAACGATTGTGACGGTTTTCCAGGTCGGACGCTTCAACGATGGCGGGGCTTCCGACATCGGTTTTGCGACGTCGCAAGACCATGGAACAACCTGGACGCATGGCCGCCTGCCCGGCATCACCAAGCTGGAAGGAACCGGCACCTACGATCGCGCAAGTGACACCAATGTGACCTACAACACGAAGTTCAAAGTCTGGCTGGCGGAATCGCTGGCATTGTTGGAGTCGGGCGGTGCTCACGGGCAGGCAGTTCTGGTCAGCAGTTCCAAAGACGGCATCACGTGGAACAACCCGGTCCTAGTATCGGACGCCGGACGGAATGGCTTCTACGACAAACCGTGGATCGGCTGTGACAACACCTCGACAAGCCCCTTCTATGGGAACTGCTACATGGCATGGGACGATTTTAGTCTGGGCGATCAGTTGGAAATGAGCACGTCGACCGACGGTGGAACAACGTGGAGCGCCAAGAAGACAACGTCGGGCAACAACTTCGGAACCGGCGGGATTCCGCTCGTGCAGCCGAACGGCACCGTGATTGTTCCGGCGGGCGATCAGTTCCTCTCGAGCATCATCGCGTTCAGGTCGACGGATGGCGGGAACACCTGGAGCGCGCCGAAGACGGTTTCGACGATCAGCGAGCATGGTGTCGCGGGCAGCATGCGCGCACCCGCGCTTCCTGCAGCGGCAATGGATGCCGGTGGAAAAGCGTTTGTCGTGTGGGCCGACTGCCGTTTCCGTACCCGCTGTGCGTCGAACGACATCGTGATGAGCACGTCGACCGATGGCGTAACCTGGTCGGCCGTGACTCGGGTTCCGATCGATCTGGCGACCAGCACTGTAGATCATTTCACTCCCGGATTCTCCATCCTCGGCGGAGGAGCGAATGCTCACCTTGCGCTGACTTACGACTTCTTTAATGTGTCGAACTGCGGCAGCAATTGCAAACTCAACACCGGCTACACCACCTCTCCGAATGGTGGAGCGACGTGGACCAAAGCAAAGGTCTTGACGTTCGGTATGAACACGAGCTGGCTGCCCGGAACGACGTCTGGTCAGATGGCTGGGGACTATCAGACCACCACATTCTCAGCGCAGAAGGTTCACGGAACATTTCCGAAGGCGAAAGCTCCCACCGGGTCGACGTTCGACGAGGCAATGAATACAAACGCCACCGGACTCGCCCCAGCCGCCGAAGAAGAAGCCGTGCTGAGCTCGGCGCACGACAAGCCGGTCTCGCACTATCACTCCGACATTCCGAAGCGGACCAGGCCGTACCATGATGATCTGGGTCGCGACTAGACTTACTTATTGCAACTTTGGGCCGCTCGCGTAAGAGCGGCCCTTTTTGCAGGCTGGCCTGTCATTCGGAAGAACTGGTACTATCGCGCCAGTGGCCAGCGCGAAAAATCCTGATCCGAACTACAACCGTGAGCGGCTCGTCTCTGGAGCTCCGGTCGAAGACGATTCCTCGTTTGAGCTGAAGCTTCGCCCCCAACGGCTGGCTGAATTCATCGGGCAGAAAAAAGTTAAGGAGAACCTGGCCGTGGCCATTGAGGCTGCACGCTCTCGCGGCGAAGCCATGGATCACGTGCTGCTCTATGGTCCTCCCGGCCTGGGCAAGACGACGCTGGCCAACATCATCGCCAACGAACTCGGCGTTCACTTCCAGCCCACTGCCGCGCCTTTACTCCAGATCAAGGGCGACCTGACAGCGATCATTACGAACCTGCAAGACAAGCAGGTCCTCTTCATCGACGAAATCCACCGCCTGCAGCCGGTGCTCGAAGAACTTCTGTATTCCGCCCTCGAAGACTACAAGCTCGACATCATCATTGGGCAGGGCCCGTCGGCACGCACACACACGCTGGAAGTGAAGCCGTTCACGTTTGTCGGGGCCACAACCCGCGCAGGCTTGATCTCCGCTCCTCTACGCGCCCGCTTCGGCATCGTCCTGCGCCTGGAGTTCTACACTCCCGCAGACTTGCAGGTCATCGTCGAGCGCTCGTCAGAGATTCTCGGAGTCACTATCGATGACGCCGGTGCCAAAGAGATCGCCAGCCGCTCTCGCGGAACCCCCCGCATCGCGAACCGTCTGTTGCGCCGCGTTCGTGACTATGCCCAGGTACGCGGAGCGGGCAAGATCGACGAGCCCACCGCCCAAGCCGCACTCGAGATGCTCGAAGTCGATCAATACGGCTTCGACGAAGTTGACCGCCGCCTTCTGCTCACCATCATTGAGAAATACCAGGGCGGGCCGGTTGGCGTGAACACACTTGCTGCCGTCCTTGCCGAAGAGCCCGACGCCATCGAAGAAATCTACGAACCTTTCCTCATGCAGATCGGTTTTCTGAACCGCACTCCCCGCGGCCGCGTCGCCACGCAGCTGGCCTACGAGCACTTCGGCATCACGCCCACCCGCCGGCAGGCTTCCTTGTTCTGAGGCAACGTTGGCGCGCGGTGTTCGTCCAACCGGACAAACGTCCTTTTATTGTTTTGTCAGGCTGTCTGTTGGTGTATCTTGCTGCATTCCACCTCGTATCCGCTCTGTGGAAGTAATGAGGGTGCGTGCGTCCGAATCAGGGTCCCAGCTCTCCGCACAGGCTTCCAATACTCCGTCAGGTCTTGCTCGCGATATCTCTCATCGCGGCATGTCGCGCCCAGTCCACTGCCCCCCAGAGCGCTGAACAGACCCCATCTTCGCAGCAAGTCCCGTCCCCGCAGGCGCAATCCCCGAAGCCGCCTGCGGTTGACCCGCACGTGCAGCCCGCGACCAAGGCGGAGATCGCTCCTTCCTCCCTCACCATCCCACGTCTGTTAAGCGCACCTTCTCTTGATGATTTCCTGTCCATGGAACCGCAGGGCGACGCCGCAAAGCAGATGGTCAAGGTCACCGGATTCACCCAGCGCAATCCGCATGACGGCGAGCCTGTCTCCGAGGCAACCGACGCCTACCTCGGCTACGACCAGAAAAACCTCTACGTGGTTTTCGTCTGCTTCGACGACCCCAAAAAAGTCCGCGCCCGCATGTCGCGCCGTGAAGACATCTATGACGACGACCAGGTCGAGGTCATCCTCGACACTTTTCATGATCGCCGCCGCGCTTACGCCTTCCAGACCACTCCGCTCGGCGTGCAATGGGACGCCATCTGGACGGAAGCCTCCCGCGAGGAACAGACTCAAGGACACTTCGACACTTCGTTCGACACCGTCTGGAACTCGCGCGGGAAGGAAACCGGCCGCGGATTCGTCGTCTGGATGGAGATCCCCTTCAAGAGCCTGCGCTTCCCCGCGAACCGCACCCAGCAGTGGGGCATCATTCTTTATCGCGGCATCAATCGCAAAACAGAAGATTCTTTCTGGCCCCACATCACCTTCCGCGTGGAAGGTCGCCTCGGACAAGCGGCCACGCTCAACGGGCTGGAAGGAATCTCGCCAGGCCACAGCATCGAACTTCTCCCCTACGGCGTGATGCGCAGTTTCCGCGCACTCGACACGCGCGATTTCCAGAATCCTTATTTCCAGAAAGCTGATGTGCAGGGCGCGTTCGGCATGGATACGAAGTTCGTCCTGCAGGATCACTTCACCATTGACGCCACGGTGCATCCCGACTTTAGCCAGGTGGAGTCTGACGATCCGCAGATCACGGTCAACCAGCGCTATGCGGTCTACTTTCCCGAGAAGCGCCCATTCTTCCTGGAGAACGAAGATTTTTTCCGCACGCCGATGAATCTGTTTTTCACGCGCAACATCGGTGAGCCCACCGCTGGAATTCGCCTGACAGGAAAAGATGGCCCGTACTCCGTCGGCATCATGAGCTCCGACGACCGCAGCCCCGGCCTCGCGGTGCCTGATTACTTTCCGATGTCCGGCGTCCGCTCATACTTCAACGTGGCCCGCGTCAGCCGCGACATTGGAAAGCAATCGAGCGTCGGCCTTCTTTATACCGATTGGGAATGTCCAACCACCGGCGAGTTCAACCGCGTGGGCGGCGTCGACACACGCCTGAAATTCAGCGCCAACTGGACCCTAGACGGACAGGCCGTCACCAGTTCCAGCGACATTTTCGGAAACTTCTTCAGTCCGGACTACTTGTCCAACAACTGCGAAGCCAACGCTTATCCGTTTAGCTCCGGCAATCAGGGCAACGGCAATCACTATGCCGGGCCCGCCGAACGTCTCCAACTGCATCACGACGGCTATCACCTCACCTACGACGGGCAGTACAACGACATCAGCACGGGATTCGTTTCCATCCCCGGCTTCATCAATCGCGTGGACATTCGCGAAACAAAGCAGGAGGTCGACTACCGCTTCCGTCCCAAGAAAGGATGGATCGTCGACTGGGGCCCATCACTGATTGCGCGTCTCGATTATGACCACACCGGTCTGCGCCTTGATACCGACTACAGCCCGTACTTTGTGATTCTCGGGCGGGGCCAGACGCTCATCGCCATTCATCCGTATGAGGATCTGCACGAGCGCCTGCGTCCCCAGGATTTCTGTTTCTACGGCTACGGATCGTGTCCGAACCAGGTCAACCCGCCGTTCCCGCCGTATCCGAATCAGGACTATCACGAGCGCACCAGCGGAGCCTCCATCCAGACCAGCTATTTCAAGAAGGCGACGCTACTGGCCAGTTATCAGTGGGGCAACGGCGTGAACTTCGTGGCCAACTTCGGCACGCCTGATCCCTATGGACATCCTTACGTCGTCCGCGAAGACACGGCGCAAGCTTCCGTGACCCTGCGCCCCATCAAACCACTCAAGATCGAGAACACGTATCTGTTCGAGCGCCTGCGCGCGCAGGACGACGCGGCACGGTTCGTGCAATCGCAATTTCCCGGCGCCGGCCGCAGCATCCTGAACGATCACATCCTGCGCAGCAAGTGGAACTGGCAATTTACGCCGCAACTTTCGGCGCGCGTGATCCTGCAGTACAACGCGCTGCTAGCGGGAACTCCGGGCGTGGGCTCGCCTTACACCTACCTGCCGACCTCGAGGCAGTTCAATGCCGACTTCCTGATCACGTATCTGGTCCATCCCGGGACGGCGATCTATGTGGGCTACAACAGCGATCTGCGCAATCTCGCCGTATTTCCCGCCACCCCGGGAGAGCCCGGCTTCATCACAAATACCGCCCACGGATATATGAATGACAGCCGGCAATTCTTCGTGAAAGTCAGCTACTTGTTCAGGTTCTAACCTCTCAGCCGGCAGCGATCGCCTGTCAGTAAAGGCCTTCTGGTCAAGCTGATAGCTGATAGCTGATAGCTGATGGCTGACAGCTGGCGGCTGAGTTGATGAATCCTGTGGAAATCCGTTAGAATCAAATGATCTGAATCGAGGTTGGAACCCAATGAAAGCAGCCATTCATCCGTCTTACAACGAAGTTCGTGTCCACTGCGCCTGCGGCAATACGTTCATGACCCGCTCGACCCATAGGGGCGACATCGGCGTAGAAATCTGCTCAAACTGCCATCCATTCTTCACTGGCAAGCAGAAATTGATGGACACCGCCGGGCGCGTCGAGCGCTTCCGCCGCAAGTACGCCAAAGTCGAGACGGCGAAGAAGTAACTTCGGTCGCCGCGGATTCACGTGGATTAAAGGAATTGAGCCCTCGCCCAAAGCGGGGGCTTTTCGTTTGGGGTGTCGTTTAGAACGAGACGGGAAGGGCACGACTTCCAGTCGTGCCGATCAGCGGAGATCAAGATGAGTCTTCAGCCGCTGATGGCCGCCCTGTCACGGCCTATGATGTTTTCTGGCGCTCGGCTCTCAGGTTCGCCCAAAGCCCGAGGAACATGCCGATCACAATGACGAACACGCCTAGGGCTGCATTCCGTAAGTGATACTGCCAGGGCGCGCCGAATATCTGCTCATTGAGTAACAGATGGTCGGGAAATCCTCGCCGAATAATGAAGTTGATAAACTTCAGTCCTAATTCTGCCAGGGAATAAGTCGCTACGGACAGCACTCGTTGCAGTCCCACCCACATTGCGACAATCGTCAACGCGGCCAGCAGATATTTCCTCGCGTTCTGCCATCCGAAGCCAATAAACGTTGTCATCACGGTTGCTCCGGAGCGTCGACAGAAGAAGCCTCAGTCTCGTCGGCCGTCTTCGGAGTTAACTGCGGGTACAGCCATCTGGCCAGGCCATAGGCAACCAACAAATAAGGTGCCACGCTGATTATCGTTATCACCGGATGGTCCCACTGATATTGCTGGCGGGAAGAGTCCCCATAAACCGATGGCCGCCGCGTGTAGTACACCCAGTATCCGCTGCGAATTATTTGGGAGATGATTTCGATCGCACCCTGCCAGACCAGCAGCGCGATCAGGAATGCACCGATATACTGCGTCAGCAGGACTTCGCGTAATTTCACAAGCATAACCCTGCCTCCGGGACAGCGGATTGTGCCACCAACGCGCCCGTTTTGCAAAGCAAAGTAAAATAGTTCAGATGCGCAAGTTCTGGGACAATTCGGGCCAAAACGGTGCAAACGGCAACGCCGGTGAGCCCGTGTCCCTGAAACCCGTCCCGGCCACTCTCCAGATCGGCACCGTCGCCATCTCTCCCGCCACCGTTCTCGCCCCCATGGCCGGAGTCACCGACACCGTCTTCCGCCGCTTCATCCGCAACCTCGGCGGATGCGGTCTTATCATGACTGAGTTCACCTCGGCCGACGGCGTCCTACGTAAGAAAGATCAGAAGGCCAAGCGCTACCTGCACTTCTACGAAGATGAGCACCCCATCTCGGCGCAGCTTTTCGGCAGCGATCCCAAAGTGATGGCCGAAGCCGCCCGCATGGTCGAAGGGCTGGGCTTCGATCTCGTTGACCTCAACCTGGGCTGCCCCGCGAAGAAAGTCGTGAAGTGTAACGGAGGCTCCGGCCTTCTACGCGACCTCCCGGCCATCGGACGCATCTTCGAATCCGTCCGCGCCGCCGTGAAGATTCCTTTCACCGTGAAGTTCCGCGCCGGATGGAACGACGAAGAAATCGTCTGCGTCGAACTCGCCCGCATGGCGGAAAATTGCGGACTTGCCGCAGTCGCTCTCCACGCCCGCACCCGCGAAATGGGATACAGCGGTCAGGCCCGCTGGGAATGGATCGCCGCCGTCAAAGATGCGGTGAAGATTCCGGTCATCGGCAACGGCGACATCCGCAGTCCCGAAGACGCCTGCGCCATGGTCACACAAACTGGCTGCGACGCCGTCATGATCGGCCGCATGGCTCCCAGCAATCCATGGATCTTCCGCCAGATTGAGCAATACAGCGCTGCGGTTCGCGAACAGCAAGTGATTGGCACAGGCCATGTAGGGACAGCCGCCCCCGGCTGTCTGGTCGAGCGAAACTCGACAGCCGCAGTCGCAAGTAACAGGCAATTCGAGGAGAGCACGAACGGTGAAAGAGACGAACTGGGTCGCGCCGTAGAAGCGCAAATCTGGCAAGCGGCCAAAGCCGCAGAAAGCCTCCCCGACTCTTGTCATCCTGAGGAGCCGCTTTTTGGCGACGAAGGACCTATGCAGTTGGCCGGCGTCGGCACGAGCGCCAACGCCAGTATCGTTCCCTACGACCATCCCACCGAACAAGACCGCTACCAGATGATCCGCACGTACTTCCAGATGCTGATCGAGGAAGAACTCTCCGACGCCGTCGGCAAGATGAAGCAGTTCGCCTCCTGGTTCACGCACGGAGTCCCGGGCGGCGCTCACCTGCGCAAAGAAATCTACGAATCGAAGGCGGCCACGGAAGTCCTGAGCCGCGTGGAAGATTTCTTCGAAGCCCGCCTGTGTGCCGCGGCCACGGTCACCCGCGAAAGCTAATGGACTCCTTCCGCGTCCCGGCTGCTTTGGAACGAAGCCAGCGCATTCTCGTCGCCGGAGCCGGAGGAGGCTTCGACGTCTACACCGGGATCCCGATCTACTCCCACCTGCGTTCGCTCGGCAAGGAAGTTTTCCTGGGAAATCTTTCTTTCACTCCGCTGTCCAGCACTAGCGCGAAGCAGCTCACATCTGCGCTTTTTGCTGTCGATGCAACCACGACCGGCTCTGATGTCTACTTCCCCGAGCGCACCCTCGCCACATTTCTTAAGTCGCGCGGCGAAGAGGTCACCATCTACTCGTTCGAGAAACAGGGCGTCGCCGCTATCCGCGAAGGATACCGCCATCTGGTCGAGCTGTTGAATCTCGATGCCATTGTCCTAAGCGACGGCGGCACCGACATCCTGCTGCGCGGAGATGAACTGGGCCTCGGAACTCCCGCCGAAGACATGATGAGCCTCGGCGCCGTTGCCGGCCTCGATATTCCCACGCGCATCGTCACCTGCGTTGGCTTTGGTATCGACACCTTTCATGGTGTGTGTCATGCCAACTGGCTGGAAAATGTTGCGGCGTTGACCCAGGCCGGCGGATTCCTCGGCGCCATCGCTCTGCTGCAATCCATGCCCGAAGTGAAGCTGTACGCCGATGCCGTGCTGGCTGCCGAGTCTGACCATCGGCAGCGGGAGAGCATTGTGAACGGGAGCCTCCTGTCGGCGATTGAAGGACGCTTCGGAGACTACCATCGCACGCGGCGCACAGAATCGAGCCAGCTCTTTATCAGCCCACTCATGACGATTCTCTGGGCCTTCGACCTGATGTCCGTGGCCCGGCACAATCTCTATCTCGACCGTCTCGAAAACACGCGCAGCGCCTGGGATGTCTTGCTCGCGATCGAGGAATTCCAGAGGTCGAAACGGTCCAGAAGAACCGAACGAATTCCATACTGACCTGGGAGCTTCGCTGGTGGGCACAGCGCAGATTTCCGTTTGGTTACTTCGGGTTGGAACCCTGAATCCACCTCAGGTGTCTCTACATTGTGGCCGATCGAAAGCGGAATCCCTGGATCGCACTCCTCTGGAAAGTACTTTTCCGTATCGCTTTTGGCGGCTACATCATTCTGCAGTTTGTTGTTTTCGTTCTGCTGCTCTGGGTACTGTCAAAGGTCTTCCCCGAACCGAATGCTTTTGTGGCGGGCGTTTTGGTTGTTTTGATACTCGCCAGCCCGTTCGCCATCGGTGCCACCAGCTATCTGGTCTTCAAGCGCATGACCCACGCCGAGTACGTTCTCGCGGAGTCTGAGAGATGGCTCACCGAACGGCATCGGTACGATACTCGCCAAATAGAACGACGCAATCGGGTGCGGCGTGCAGTCCTCTGGATTCCAGCCTCTTCCGTATTTCTCTTCTGTCTGTTTCTTGATTACACTTGGCCTCCGCTCACGCACCTATTCCATGCCGGGTACGGTCGACTCGGTAACTATGAAGTCTCGTTACCCCTGGATTGGTCGATAACCTACAGTGATTCTGAACCAAAAGGCAGTAAGAGACGGTCGTATGCCCGTGCGGAGCACTGGAATAACATGCTGAGGAGTGGCATCGATGAGTTCATGGGAAAGAGGCCGTCGCTTACAAGCTCGTCACTAGGATGCTATTCTTCTCGACCCGACGAGGAATTTTCTTTTTCGCCGTCACCGGACCGGGATCGTCTAGTCGCCACGCGCCAGCTCTCGCATGACAATGTGTTCCTCACATGCGAGGAATTTGTTTCACAGGATCCATGGAGGGCCGCCGAATCACACAGAATTTCATGCGTCACCGCTGAGCAAGACTTCGACTGCAGTCTCTACGGTGGCGACGCACGCGACGTCAAGGAGTTCTATGACATGGTGAAACACATCAAGAAATTGAAGTGAGAAGCTCGCTTACGACTTCGCCTTCGGCGCTTCTTGCGCGGCCGCTCTCTTCAGTTCCACCGCACCGCCATCATCTCCTGCATTCCACGTGCCGGACAGCTTGTCCTCGGCCATCTTCAGAGTGATCGTGCCCGTCGCCCCATTTGCGTCAAATTCGAGGGTCACATCGTCGCCCTTGTGCGAACCGCTGGTGATCGTGAAATCCCCATGCGATGACCGGATCATTCCCGTCACCGCTCCTTCTTTCTCGGCCAGATCAAAGTTCACCGTGATGACATCTTCCGCGCGGTTTTTCGCTGTACCTTCATAGTGGCCCGTCAGCTCAGCTTTCGCGCCTTTGGCCTGCCCGAACGCAAGACCATACAGGGCAAGTGCCATGATCAGCACCGGCAATCCCACTCGACTCTGAAACGTCTTCATACCGCCTCCTTCGCCACCATCTTTCCCAATTCGTCGTGCTCGATGTAGGCCCACGGCGTCTTCGGGTCGTGCGTGAACACCGTCAGCCACTTCTCTGGGATCGACCGAGCATAATACCGCTTCTTGCTCTCAATCGTCTCCAACGGATAAAGGTCAAATCCCATCCCCCAGGTCAGATCGATATGCGCAGTAGTCGGCATGAGATCAGAAATGTAGCAGGCCGTCGGAGGGTATGAATTCACAGGGGGTTGCCCCACCCTTGTCTCGCCTTCCTTTGGCGGGACAGGGTGGGTCTTTTGATCTCCTCGAACGATAATCGCCTGCATGCTAGCGGTGTGCCCGCGAAACGTCTCCACCGAAATCCCCGGCACAATCTCCTCGCCACCCTTGAGCAACGTCATTTGCCCGCTCTCGACCAACGGATCGTAATTCTCCGGAATGTAGCTGATCGAGTCCCGCTCGCTCGGCTTCCGCGCGTATTGCCACTCGCCTTGGGGCGCGTAGTACTTCGCCCGCGGAAATGTCGGGACGACCTTTCCGTTCTTGTCGCGGACCGTGTTCCACCCGCAATGATCGAAGTGCAAGTGCGAATTGATGACGATGTCGATGTCGTCGGGCGCGATCCCCGCTGCCGATAGATTGTCCAGCAGCTTCGCCGGCTGTCCGTAGAACTTTCGCATGCGATCGGAGAGCTTGTTGCCCATTCCCGTCTCAACCAGGATGGTCTGCTTTCCGGTGCGGATCAGCAGCGAGTTCAGCCCTGATGTCACATAGTTCTTCTCGTCGGCCACCATCTTCCGCGACCACATGATCTTCGGAATAACCCCGAAGAACGCTCCGCCATCCAGTGGATACGTGCCATCCGAAAAAGCCATGAGCTCGAAATCACCTAGCGCCATTCGATGCATGCGGTCCAGTGTGCCACAGAAGGCCGTCGCCACGGATTTCACGGATTCTCCCGGATAAGACTTTTCTTTGGATTTTCGGATCCGGGGAATCCGCGTAGATCCGGGGCGAAGAAGTAAATGGATTTCCACAGGCAAGCTGCCGGAGTTTGTGACATCTGACCTTGCGTTCCACAGAAGGATTCTGCGATTCTGCGCAACGGCGACGCCGTGGCACTGGCCGGCAAGACCAGCTCCGGAGAAGCTAAGTCTCTGCGGCTCAATATTTTGCCTGTAAGTGATTGAGCCCCATAGATTACTTGCAGATTTTCCCCTAGCGGCAATAATATACTTGACAAATCAATGGTTCCGGGTCTAAGCCAATGTCTATATTGGGGATATTTTACTTGACAGGACACAAGGGCAGGCATACGCTCTATGTAGCGAAAAAGATTGCGGGTGAAATCCCCGTTCGCGTTACAACGCAGCCACCAGTTTATCTGGTGGCTGTGGTGTTTTTGGCTTTTAGTTTATCTTCGCTCCACAGTACCAACCCTGTCAGCCAGCGCCTGAGATTGCGACCGCGCAACGGTTCAGCCGTACAAAGCGATAGATCCCCAGACTCCTCTTTGTGCGCCAACACAGCCATAAAGGGATATTGAGAGCAATCCACGTGGCGAATGAATGCACGATCAGCCGTTTTGAGGTGGTCGGGTCGTACCACGATCTCCGGCTGTTTAATCGCCTTCAAGAAGCGCAAAAGTCGTTGCGCCCGACGTTGTTCGTGCTCATATGTTCCGAATCCATCGACTTGCGCCACTATTTTTGGTCTTTCATCATTAAAAATAATTGGCTGCTTTTCTGGGCCGAAAAGTTTAACCACGTGAACAAAATGGTGCTCCGCGCAGTGAATCCGACAACCGCACCACGAAACAATAGGGCTTTTTACGACAAAATTTTCGCAGTAAAACTGGAAGAGTTCGGCCAATGATGCGTACTGGATTAGCGGCGTTTTAGGCACTGCGCTGTACTCCCAACCACGGCCACTACCTCGCAACTAAATGGCAAGCGTATCATCATCATATGGTAGAAAATTCAAGCCAATACGATAAATTCGACAGGACAATGGATGACTTGTTGAGGGTTTCTCCGAGTCAAATTAAGGCCGATCTAGAAGCCGAGAAGAAGGCCAAGCCAGAACGTAAGGCGGGGAGGAAAAAGGCTGACCGTAACTTGACTTCCAAAAAAGACGGTCTAAAATGATCTTGTTTTGGGGCCACTCAGGGGTGCACGCCCTAAGTGACCTTTCGATGTAACACGCGCTTGGCGCGCATTAAGCACCTCCTATCGCACTGGATTGGGGCATCAACCGCAAGGTCGGTGCCCTCGCTGTCTCAGCGCGAAACTTGTGTGGGCTTGGCGAATCAAGTGATCTTCCTCCATGCCTCCTATTGCCAGTTTCACGCTACCGAGACGCAGGTGCACACCAACGCGACAGGGCGAAGCAATTCTCTTAGGTCTGGATTAAAGAATCAGTGATTGTGGTCACTCACGTTTGCGCGGCTTGGGGCCACGCTTACCACGCCAAGGTCTGGCTGCCTAATGCCTCATCGTGGCCTGTAACTTCGGAGTAGGTAATTCTCTTGTTGAAGATTTGAGACATGGCGCGGTTGAAGCGGTCTTGGTCGGTAACTGGGTTTTTCTTGGAGCCGCGATTGTTGTAGCGGAATACCTGCTCATCTAGATAACGGAACAAATGAAACGGTTCGACGGTAACGTAGGTGCCGCGCAGGTTGCGCTTGAACAGGCTCCAGAAGTTTTCAAGCCCGTTCGTATGAACCTGTCCATTGACGTATTGCTCGGTATGATTCACAAAGTCGTGAATGTAGTGCCAATTCAATCTGTCGTAGGCTACCGCGTCGTCGGTGTAAACCTTAGTTCCGTACTTAACATTGCGAAGGATTTCGTTTTGAAGAGTTTCGCGTTGAACGTTCGGCATAACCTGAGCGCGGATCGTCCGAGAGTCACGGTCAAGCAATCCCATGACAACCGTCTTGCCATGATGCCCACCGGACTGCTCGTAACGCAGTCTCCGTTCTTTGTGCATGTTCTTGGCCTTCCCGCCAATCCAAGTTTCGTCAACTTCGACGGTGTTGTCGGGTCCGCCAATTTTGCTACCGAATGCGGGTTTGTGAAGTCCGAGGCGAATGCGGTGAAGCATGAACCAAGCGGACTTCTGGGTTACTCCGATTGTCCTAGCAACTTCGTAGCTACTGACACCATTCTTGGCGTTGCAGAGCATCCAGACAACAACCAACCACTTTTCCAGCGGAATGTGGGAATCCTCAAAGATCGTCCCAACCTTCGCGGAAAATTGGCGGTTCTTGTGGGCGCTCTTGCATTGCCATTTGCGCTGAGTCGCAAGATACGTAACATCCTTGCGGCCACAGGTCGGACAGGTGACAACCCCATCCGGCCAGCGCTTGTAAGCCATGTAGTCCAAACAGTTGTTAAGGTCGCGGAAATGAATCATTGCCTCTTGCAGGGTCTTTGGTTTCATGGTCTTGCCACTCATAAATCCAATATACTACAAGAATCATGATTTGTAAAGTATATTATTGCTCCCCTAGCTCGATGATTCCAGAGATTCGGGAGGGGGAGGGGGCGGTACTAACTACTAAACCTTTCCATTTTGAAACTCATTCACCTCTGATTTCCAACAAAAAATTCGCTTTCTTTCGCCTGCCGATTCCTTCTGAATCCTCGCTCATCTAATGATTATCAGTTGATTAACAGGCAAGCGGAACGGAGCTAGGCATGATTACGACTCGTCGGAGCGCCGAGCGTGGAGGTGGAAACCACGGTTGGCTCGACACCAAACACACATTCAGCTTTTCGGACTATTGGGATCCGAAGTGGATGGGATTTCGCTCGCTGCGGGTCATCAACGAAGACCACGTCGCGCCCAACACTGGGTTTCCCACGCATCCTCACCGCGACATGGAGATCATCACCTACGTCCTCGCAGGAAAGCTTGAACACAAAGACAGCCTCGGAACCGGATCGGTGATTCTTCCCGGCGATGGACAGCGCATGACCGCAGGCAGCGGCATTCGCCACAGCGAGTTCAATCCATCGACGAGTGAACCCGTTCACCTGCTCCAGATCTGGATTCTGCCGGAGAAAGTAGCTTTGCCCCCAAGCTACGAGCAAAAGAGCTTTGCTGAAGCAGAGAAGCGGGGCAAGTTGCGCCTGATCGCCTCCCGCGACGCACAAGACGGATCTGTGAAGATTCATCAGGACGCGAAGCTCTACGTCTCGCTGCTGAAATCCGGCGAAGAAGTGACGCACGTTCTTTCACCCGGACGATTTGCCTGGTTACAGATGGCCCGAGGTGCAGTCGAACTGAATGGCAAGACGCTGAATCAAGGCGATGGAGCAGGAATCAGCAACGAGACCAAGCTGACCATCAAAGGCAAAGAAGACGCCGAAGTGCTTCTCTTCGACCTGGCCTGAGCCGCAGCATGTCATCCTCAGGCGCTCTCGATCATTCCGGCGAGCAGCAAGGCGCGCCGCGGCAACTCGGAGATCACGATGTGCTCGTGGACAGCGTGCGCGCCGTCGCCGACTCCGCCCATGCCATCGAGCGTCGGTATGCCAATGCCTGCCGTGAAGTTGCCGTCGGATCCGCCACCAACCGCGGCTTCTTCCAGCTTCCAGTCGATGTGCTTCGCGATCGCTTGGGCTTTCTTGTAGAGCGAGACCACTCCCGCATTACGCTCCATCGGCAAACGATTGATTCCGCCTGAAATCTCGAGCTTGCAGTGCTTGTCATAAGGCTTCAAGGCACGCATCTTGCGGTCAAGCCCAGCCGCTTGCCTGGCGCTCTTGATGCGGACATCGATCTCCGCTGTCGCTTGCGCCGCGATCACGTTCGTGCGGGTACCTCCGTGCACGACACCGGTGTTCACCGAGATCCCGCGCTTCTGGTCATTCAGCTTTGAGACAACGGTGATCTGGCGAGCGAGTTCGAGGATGGCGCTGTGGCCCTTGCCCGGATCAAGTCCTGCATGCGCCGCAACACCTTTGACGCTAATGGCATACTCACCGACACCTTTTCGCGCCGTCTTCACCGCACCACGCAATCCTGCAGCGGGCTCGAGCACGAGCACTCCAGCAGATTCACGCGCCAGCGCCTCGGTGATCTTCCGCGACGAACTGCTGCCGACTTCTTCGTCGGAGACCAGAAACACCGTGACTGGTCTCGGCAATCCAGCATGCCATTCCTGCAGAGCCTGGATCGCATAGAACATCAATGCAATCCCAGACTTCATGTCGAGCACACCCGGACCATGCAGGCGACGATCGACAACACGGCACGGCATGCTCGCGAGAGTTCCAGAAGGATAGACCGTGTCGAAGTGACCGAGCAGCAGGACGGGCTTCGCGTCGCTCTGTCCGCGGAAGTCAATCTGGATGTTGTCGCCGAAGTCTGCGGCGCGATGAATGCGTGCGCGCCCTCCGATGGCCTGGAACTTTGCTGCCAGCAGCGCCCCCATGCGGTCGCAGGCTTCCTTGTGGTCGCTGGGGGACTCAATCTCCACGAACTCCCGGATCGTATCCACAAGGGCTTGCTGTCGGGCTTCGAAATGCTGTAGGCGTTTGCGCCAGTCTGTCCCCGAACCCACGCTCGCTGACTTCTTTGCCATCGATCTCCTTTGATATCGCCGAGAAGCCGCCTCGGATAAGTCGTACAGTATAATCGTCAGGCTGCTTGACGCGAACTATGAATGAGAGCACTGCCATGCCCGAATCTTCGCCAAACGGAGCGAAGACCGGGTTTGATATTCACCAGATCCTAAAGATTCTGCCGCATCGTTATCCGCTGCTGCTGATCGACCGCGTGCTCGATCTCAAGCGCAAAGAGCGCATTGTGGCGATCAAAAATGTCACGATCAACGAGCCATTCTTCAACGGCCACTTTCCCGGATTGCCGATCATGCCGGGAGTTCTGATTATCGAGGCCATTGCCCAGGCAGGCGGCGCGCTTCTGCTGACCGAGGTCGAAGACCGCAGCAACAAAGTCATGGTGTTTACCGGGATTGATCGCGCCAAGTTTCGCCGTCCCGTCAGTCCCGGCGACCAACTGCGGCTGGAAGTGGAAGTGAAAGGTTGGCGCTCAGTGCCAGGCATGACTGCTGCGAAGATGCAGGGATACGCCTGGGTAGGCGATAAGCGAGTCGCCGAGGCCGTTGTATCGTGCCAGTTAATTGACAGCTCTCGCGGGCGTGCTGCGAACGCTGGCAGCGATGAAACTTAGTTGTCCAACTCTGCTGCACTCTGACCGCGCATGACAGCTACGCCGAACATACATCCCACCGCGATTATCGATCCGACTGCGAGGGTCCCTGCCTCGTGCAAGATCGGGCCATATTGCGTAATCGGCGCGAACGTGGAACTGGGCGAAGGCTGTCACCTGGTCTCGCACGTGGCCATTGAAGGGCCAACGAAGATCGGTGACGATAACGGATTCTTTCCCTTCTGCGCGATCGGCATGGCGCCGCAGGATGTGAGTTACAGAGGCGAACCGACGCGTCTTGAAATCGGCAATCACAATGAGATTCGCGAGTACGTCACCCTCAATCGCGGGACGGTCAAAGGCGGAGGACTAACCAAGATTGGCAGTCACATTCTCATCATGGCGTATACGCACGTCGGACATGATTGCGTGGTCGGCGATCATGCCATGTTGGTGAATGGCGCAACGCTCGGCGGACACGTTACCGTCGAGGAATGGGCTGTGGTTGGAGCCTTGTGCCCGGTGCATCAATTCGCCCACATCGGCGCGCATTCTTATATCGGCGGGGGAACGGTGATCACGCAAGATGTGTTGCCGTTCTCAATGACTTCGGCGGCGCGCGAGACACACGCGTATGGGATCAACAAAGTCGGCTTGGAACGGCGCGGATTTTCGAAGGAGCGCATCGCGAAGATCCATCATGCCTACAAGGTTCTGCTCGCATCCAAGAGAAATACATCGCAGGCGCTGGAGAAGCTGAAGTCGGAAGCGGATCGTGGGGAAGACGTGGAGATGCTGATCCGGTTCATTGAGTCATCGGAGCGCGGAGTTATTAAATAGTGGTCAGTGATCAGTCGTCAGTGGTCAGACAAAGCCACTGGCCCCTGACCACCGACCACTGGCCACTGAATGGAACGCATCGGTCTCATTGCGGGCAACGGTAAGTTTCCCTTTCTCGTGCTGGATGCGGCACGAGCGCAGGGATACGAAGTCGTGGTTGCCGCTATCAAGGAAGAGGCCTCTCCTGAAATCGAATCGCGCGGCGCGACTTCTGTGCATTGGCTCTCGCTCGGCGAACTGTCGAAGCTGATCGAGACCTTTCAGCGCGAAGGAGTAATTCGCGCTGTGATGGCGGGACAAGTCAGGCACAAGCAGATTTTCTCGAGCATCCGGCCTGACTGGAAGCTGGCCAAGCTTCTGCTCTCCCTTACGACGCGGAATACTGATTCATTGCTTGGAGCCGTGGCGAAAGTGTTGGCCGACGAAGGCATCACCCTGGAAAAATCCACGTGGCTGTTGGAACCACTTCTTGTGAAGTCCGGCGTATTGACGAAGCGGCCGCCGAGCGAACAGGAACGCAAGAACATCGAGTACGGACGAAAAGTCGCACGCGACCTGGCACAGCACGACATCGGACAGACCGTGGTGATCGCGGAATCTGCGTGCGTTGCCGTTGAGGCAATGGAGGGAACTGACGCGACGATCGAGCGCGCCGGGCAGATCATGCGTTCGTTGCAGGGGGATGCTTCCACTCTGAGCCGCGACCTGACCGTGGTGAAGATCGCGAAACCGAATCAGGACATGCGCTTTGACGTTCCGGTGGTTGGAGTCAAGACGATCGAGGTGATGCAGGCTGCTGGTGCGACTTGTCTCGCGGTCGACGCAGGGAAGTGCTTGCTGCTCGACGGGGACAAGGTAATCGACGCGGGGAATGCAGCAGGGATCGCAATCGCCGCGGAAAGATGATTCATGAAGACTGAAAGAGGAGTGTCCGAGGCATCCCGAATCGCTGATCAATTGCGACGCGCCTTTTCTGGTGCTGCATGGCATGGGCCTGCGGTGTTTGAGTTACTTCGAGACGTGAACGCAGAGGCGGCCGCGGCGCATCCGCTGCCGAATGTGCACAGCATTTGGGAACTCCTATTGCACATTGAGGCGTGGGATGGCGCGGGCCTAAAACGGCTGGACGGGAAAACGGCGCGGCTCAAGGACGAACAGAATTTTCCGCCAATGCCACAACCGACGGAGGAGGCGTGGCGCGAGGCTATCGCTTCGGCAAAACGGACGCACGATAGGCTGGTGGAGACGGTTGCGCGGTTGACTGAGAAGCGCCTGCGAGAGCAAGTGCCCGGGAAACGATACGATTTTTATCATTTGCTGCATGGGATTGTGCAGCATGAGCTGTATCATGCCGGGCAGATTGCTATTTTGAAGAAAGTGAAACAGGTCTGAAGCACGACCTTCTCAGTGATGTCATCCTGAGAACCGCGAAAGTGCTTTGAAGGACCTTACGATGGTCGGCGCCTCTGGCGAAGACAAGGTCATCTCTCACGGCGTTTGATCATTTTCGCTTCACAGCATCAACGATTCATGCTGTCGTACGGTCCCTCGCGCCGGCTTCGCCGCCGCTCAGGATGACATCACGTGGGTGAGAGACGGACGATTGATCGTGTCCTACTTACCTCGGGCTGGAACTGATGGCGTTGATACCTCCGTAGCTGAGGTCTTTCCACTTAGGATTGGTCGATTCGATCAGTTTTATCTTCTCTTCGCGGCGCCATGCTTTATTTCTTTTTCGCGGCGGATTGCTGTCATGACGTCACCGTGACGTTCGGAATACACCAGATTCGTCACGTTGTACTTTGCGGTAAATCCGGAGAAGGCGTGCGTCTTGTGCTGAAAGACTCTGTGTTCAATATTGCTTGTCATTCCAATGTAGAGTACTCGGCGCTGGCTGGCGAGAATATAGACGTAATACGTTTTTGCCATCCCTAAATGATGTCGGTTTGCAAAGGGGCACGTCGGTGATGGATGTCACATTTCGGGTTGGCTGGTTTCAAAAGGGAACAGTCTCAAGCGATGTCATCCTGAACGGCGGCGAAGCCGCCGTGAGGGACCGTATGCGAGTGGAGACCTTTCGTGATGTGGATGGGAATGCACCTGCTGCATGCTGTGTGGTGAACCTCTCGACTTCATCGGCGCTGCTTGGTTGTCGTACGGTCCTTCGCGCCGGCTTCGCCTCGCTCAGGATGACATCTTCTCGGTACAATCTAATTGTCATCACCATCTTTTGAAGATCACCGCTACCGCCGCTACGATCAGTACGAAACCCACCAGATAGTTCCAGCGCAGCGGCTGCTTCAGATAGAAGACGGAAAACGCGGCGAAGACCGTCAGGGTGATAACTTCCTGGATCGTCTTCAGCTGCGCGGCGGTGAATTCGTAGGACCCGATGCGGTTCGCCGGTACCTGAAAGCAATATTCGAAGAAGGCAATCAGCCAGCTCACCACAATGACCTTGTAGAGCGCCACCTCGCGATATTTAAGATGGCCGTACCACGCGAATGTCATGAAGATGTTCGAAATGGTGAGCAGCGCGATGGTACGCATCGGTGGGTGTCTCCTCCTCGCTTTCGATCTGAACGACTCAGGTCTTGGGTCTTAGGTGTTAGGTCTTGGATTCGGCCCTGCCTTCAGAGATCATCAGTCAGAGCCGAAGACCTATCACCCCAGACCCAAGACCCGAGACCGAATGTCCCAACAGATGCTCTTTGTCGCAATTGCGTTTAGAATCTTTTCGGCAACAAGCCACTGAGAACTTCTTCTGCCAGCGCAAAATCCGATCTCCGTCGCCGTCGTGGGCGTGGGCGTTTTCGGACGCAATCATGCCCGAGTCTACAAGGAACTGGAACAACAAGGAGAGCCGGTGCGGCTGCTGGGGGTTGTCGATCCAGACACCACCCGGGCTGACTCCGTGGCGCGCGAATTCGGATGCAAGGCATTCGGTTCGGTAGCACAGCTGATTACGACCCACAGCGAGGTGCAGGCCGCCTCAATTGCTGCGCCGACCGTGCATCATCTTGTCGTAGCCCGGGAGTTGATGAAGGCCGGGGTCGATGTACTGATCGAGAAGCCGCTAGCCGCGACGATCGAGGAAGCCGACGAAATGGTCGCGTTGGCGGCCAAGCACAAACGCGTCGCGCAGGTCGGGCATCTGGAGCGCTTCAATCCTGCGGTTCGAGCGACATTGCCGATTCTGACTCAGCCGATGTTCTTTGAAGTACACCGGCTGAGCGTATTCACTCCGCGTTCGCTCGACGTGGATGTTGTGCTCGATCTGATGATTCACGACGTTGACATCGTGCTGGCATTCGCCAAGTCTCCGATCAAGGAAGTTCGAGCGGTCGGACTGCCGATCCTTTCGGGCAAAGTCGATATCGCGAATGTGCGGATCGAGTTCGAGTCAGGCTGCATTGCGAACTTTACGGCCAGCCGGGTTTCGACCGAGCGCGTGCGCAAGCTACGCTTCTTCCAGCCCAAGCAGTACATTTCTCTGGACTATGGACGCCAGGAAGTGCTGGTATTTACCGTCTCGTCGGACGGCGCGTCAGGCGGAACGCCATCGGTCAATCCGCAGATCGGCGTCACCAAGCCTCCGGTAGCCTCCGAAGAGCCTCTCCACGCCGAGTTGAAATCGTTCTTGCAAGCTGTCCGCCAGCGCTCGACGCCAGTTGTGTCGCTCGAGGATGGACGGCGCGCGCTGGCACTGGCACTGGAGATCCTCACGGCCATCCGAGAGCACGGGAAAAAGGTGGGATTGACAGGAATCGGCACACCCAAGAGCTAACTTCCAGCCACTGATCGCACGGATTTCCGCGGATAACACCTTCAAGCTTGTTTTGGTTCGTCCCAACAGCCTGCATAAATTTTGTGGTTGATTTACATATATTTACAGACCCTGAAGTGAAATCTAGGGAGCGGATTCGTGTGAAAGATGCGAAAATAGAAATACCTTGGTTGTAGAGCAGCGCGCGCCGTTGGCAGGTATTTCCACGAGAGCCGGATGCAACGCCGCGGGTGTAATTGGTGTCTAACGACGACAGGCGGACACAGCCAGGCTTTCAAGACCAGCGCATGCCGATCACGCAAATTCCATTCCAGGATCCGGTAGCACCGCCTGAGAAGCCCCAGCCTGAGCAACTCGGCCTCTACGATACGCAGGTTTGGGAGCAAGCCTATCGTGATCTGGATGCGCGCGTCCCGCACTTGCTGATTCAACTGCAAGATGATCTGACGCGCTCGCGACGACGCGAGGCGGCGTGGCTTTCGATCATCGTTCACCTCGTTCTGATCATCTTCGTAGTGAATTTCACCAAGCTGGAAAAATATCTGCCGTGGCATCCCGTGGTGGTCTTGCCGCAAAATTTCGCCAAGGACAAGGGCGTTACTTTTCTTACGCTGCCACCGGACGCGCAAAAGGTAACACGCAGGCCAAATACGAATATTGCATCGGATAAAGACCGGATTGCGATGACGCGCCGCGCGGAACTGGATCCGAAGGAATTGCAGAAGCTTCTGCCGTCACCGCCTCCGGGTGCGCCGGGCATGAATGGACCACGGGGAGCACAGCCTTCACCGCCGCCGGAAATGGCGCAGAATCCTTCGATTCAGCCGCAACAACAGGGACAACCAGCGACACAGCGTCCGCAGTTTGATAGCAATCAGACCTCACAGTTACAGGCTCCGGCGCAGCCGAAGAATTCGTTCAGCAAGTACACGCAGGGGATGAGCGCGGGATCGGCGATTCAGCAGGCGGCACATGCGGCTGCAGAACGGCGAGGTGGGGGTGGCAGCGTAGGACAGGAAGGCGATTATGGATTAGGCACGGGCGCGCACGGCCGTCCCGTAGGGCAACTCGATATCCTGAGCGACACCCAAGGCGTGGACTTCGGGCCTTACCTGCAGCGTATTCTGCAAAACGTCAGAGAAAATTGGTATCACCTGATCCCCGAATCCGCAGAAATGAAAAAGGGAAAGCTGGCGATTGAGTTCGCGATTACAAAGGATGGCCATGTTGCGGACATGCGGTTGGTGGCTACTTCCGGAGACGTAGCGCTCGATCGGCCTGCGTGGGGCAGTATCACCGCGTCCAATCCTTTCCCGCCGCTACCGAGTGAGTTCACCGGTCCCTATCTGGCGCTCCGCTTCCGTTTCTATTACAACCCTGACAGAGCCGATCTGGATTAGGCGCAGGCTCATCAGCCCAGCGAGTGTCTCAATCCTCGGCTATAATCGGCGCCGCATGACAGAGGCTCAGCTCGAAGATTTTGCCAGGCGCTATACAGCGGCATGGTGCAGTCAGGATGCCGTGCAGGTGGCATCGTTCTTCTTGCCTTCTGGTTCGCTTCGGATTAACAACGGCACGCTGTCAGTGGGACGCGAAGCTATAGCGGAGGCCGCGAGAGGGTTCATGACTGCTTTTCCCGACCTGAAAGTCCTCTTCGATCGGCTGGAAATCTGCGGCGAGCGAGTGCATTACCACTGGACACTTATCGGCACGAATACGGGACTAGGCGGAACCGGCAATCGTGTCCAGATCAGCGGGTTGGAAGATTGGCGATTTGGCGCTGACGGACTCGTAGCAGAGTCGGCCGGTCACTTCGACGGCGCCGAGTATGAACGTCAACTCAAGGGCGCCGTCGGCTCGTGAAGCAATCTTCTGCTACCACACTTTGCATCGGTTCTCGTTGACCATTGGCTGGCCTGCCTTGCAGTGGAAAGCCTCCTGAAATTGCGGCATGTTCGAGACGACGCCGTTGGTGCGGTACTTTTCAGGCGAGTGCGGATCGACCGTGGCCCGAAGGCGTTTGCTCTCGTCGCGAACCTGGCCACACCAGCTTTGTCCGTAACCGACGAAGAAGCGTTGCTCAGGTGTGAGTCCTTCGATGGGTTCGAGAGTTTGCCCCTGGGTGGCTTCCTTCCAGGCCATGTAGGCGAGAAGTAATCCGCCGAGGTCGGCGACGTCTTCGCCGAGCGTCAGCTTGCCGTTGATCTTGATGTCGTCGACGATGACGTACTTGGAATACTGGTCCGAGATGCAGCTTGCGCGCTTCACAAACTCCTTGCCATCGTTCTCGGTCCACCAGTCGCGCAGATTGCCCTTGGCATCGAACTGGCGGCCTTCGTCGTCGAAGCCGTGTGTGAGTTCGTGTCCGACAGTGCCGCCGGTGTCGCCGTAGTTTGGAGCAGCGTCAGAGTGGGGATCGAACGCCGGGGGCTGAAGAACGCCGGCCGGGAAATTGATGTCATTCATCTGCGGATTGTAGTACGCGTTGACGGTAGGTGGCGTCATATCCCACTCGCCCTTGTCGACGGGTTTGCCGATTTTTGCCAGCTGCCGGTTGAATTCGAATCGGCGGGCGCGCTCCACGTTGCCGAGATTGTCTCCGCGAACAATTTCAAGTTTCGAATAGTCGCGCCACTTATCGGGATAGCCGATCTTGTTGGCCATGCTGTGCAGCTTGATCAGAGCCTGCTTCTTGGTTGCTTCTGACATCCAGGGCAGGCCGTTGATTTCCTGCTCCATGGCCGTCTGGATGCCTTTGACGATCTTTTGCGCGTCCAACTTGGCCTGGGGGCTGAAATATTTCTCTACATAGGCTTGACCGAGGGCTTCGCCGAGGTAGTCATCGATATCTTCCGTGCAGCGCTTCCACCGTGGCTTTGGCTGCTCGCTGCCCTGCAGGGTCTTACCGTAGAACGCAAAGTTCTCGTTGAAAATCGAAGAGGAAAGGAAGCGCGCATTGGCGTGCACGAGGTGCCAGCGCAAGTACGTCTGCCAGTCGGCCACGCTCTCCCTCGAAATCTGCTCGTTTAGCATTTTGAAGAAGTTTGGAACGGAGACGTTGAGCGAGGGCAGAGATGGCAGTCCGACCTTGGCAAAGTAAACACTCCATCGGAACTCGGGTGACAATTTCGCGAGTTCGGCGGCTGTCATCTTGTGGTCGAGAGATTTCGGATCGCGGCGCTCGACACGCGTCATCGAGCCTTTAGCGAGAGCCGTCTCGATACGCATTACAGTTTGCGATTCGGCGGCCGCGGTGGCGGGCTTATCACCAAGAAGTTCAAACATCTTCTGCACGTGAGCGACGTAAGCTTTGCGCAACTCCTCCGACTTGGCGTCGTCCTTGGTGTAATAGTCGCGGTCGGGAAGGCCGAGTCCGCCTTGATCGGCATCGGCGACGACCTGGCTGGCATCGCGGTAATCCTGGATCGAGTTGAAGCGGAAGAAGACATTGTCGGTTGCCATGGCCGAGGCGACGTCGGCGAGATCGGCCTTCGACTTGATCTTGGCGATGCGGTCGAGTTCGGGCTTGAGCGGATCGATCCCTTTGGCCTCGATCGCTTGCTCATCGATACACGAAGCGTAGTAGTCGCCAATCTTCTGGTTGACGGCGTTGCGGCCGGGGTCAGGCGTCGCCGCTGCTTCGAGGATGCCGCGCAGCTGGGTTTTGTTCTCGTCTTCCATCTTGGAGTAGGTATCCCAGGAGGATTGGTCGGGAGGGATGGGATTGTTCTTGATCCATCCGCCGCAGGAATAGGCGAAGAAGTCGACGCAGGGATCGACGGAGCGGTCCATGGCGGTGACGTCGAGGGCGGGGGTGGGCTTGGGAGAAGCGGCTTGTTGAGCAGAGCAGAAAGAAAAGAGCGAAATGGCAGTGAGCACAAGGGCGCATGCGCGCAGAATGGACATGAGAGAAGATCCCTCGCTGATATGGAATTCTAAAACCCTAGAGTATAAAACTTTGTTCAGCAGATTTTGTCAGCTCGACTTCATCGTGCCTTGCCGAAGTGATCAAAGTATCTTTGAATAGTGCAAGTTTCTCGATGTTCCAGCCGCACAGCCAATGATCCCGGATTTTCTGGCCGCTTCATAAACGGAATACGATCCTCTGGGGTGTCCAAGGTACTCTTCAAGAGCGGTGCGCATGACGTCGGAAACGGCCTTGCCATGCGCATGGGAATGGTGTCGAAGTGAAGCCGCAAGATCTCGGGACATACGTACGCAGATCGTTTT
>Ga0335085_10001225_pt1 | contig 57854 bp, 42 predicted proteins | sample Lox_Sample_45_FD_206712 | JGI IMG/M metagenome (GOLD analysis project Ga0335085, IMG submission 206712) | Soil microbial communities from Loxahatchee National Wildlife Refuge, Florida, United States - Lox_Sample_4.5 | ecosystem: Environmental > Terrestrial > Soil > Wetlands | place: USA...
GAAATTAGGAATTGACACTCCGAAATTCATTGTGGAATCCGATGCAACGATTGTTGCGCCACTGATGTTCGCGTGGATTTTAGGATGGTGACTTTGGAATTATTCCCAAATCCATCAAACACTTTTTAGTGATGTTCACTCTTAGCTGCGTCCAGTCATCGGGAACCGGATTCGGCGATTGAATATTTGTCGCGAAGAAAAAAACATCATCGCCTTTCTCAACGTAGCCGACAAACCATCCGATGTTTTTGATGCCCGGAAATTTTTTCTGTTGCGAAACAGAAAACGCCGTATCACCTTCCATCATTCCCCAACCTGTTTTTCCGCTGAGTGTGTAATCAGAATCTTTTTCAAGCACCATAATTCCTTTCACCAAATCAACGGTGCGTTTTGAAAGCGTGAGTTGATACGTGTACATGTCTTTCAGAAATTCAATTTGCTCGTCGCAGGAAATTCTGAGGTCACCATTGAGCCAGAAAGAATCAACAGCAGTTCCTGTCAGCATATTTCCATAGTGAAGCCGATTGAGATAGTTGCGGTAATTATCCATGCCAACCTTTCGGGCGATTTGCTGATAGCAGGGCACACATGAGTTATGAAATGCCTCCGTCAACGTTTGATCATGATTCCATGTAGAAATATTTCTCTCGACCGAATCCCAGCGAATCACATAACTCGTATCCGGAATTGTTTTTGTCTCGAGCGCGATAAGCGAATTGCAAATCTTGAAAGTGGAAGCCGGAATAAAACGCTGCGAGCAGCGATCAGGATTGTAGTCAATGAACTTAGAATGTTGAAGATCATAAATCTCGATGCAGCCGGTGACATGCTCATCATCGAAATATTTTTTCCATTCCGGATGATGCTCACCAAAGGAAGTGCTGCAGGAAAAAAATAATGAGCAGATTAGCAGATTGGCAAATGTGCTGATGTTGGAGATAATAAATTTTTTCATTTGCTAATTTGCTAATCATCACATTTGTTAATTACCAGTGACCTCCTGCTCCTCCGCCGCCAAAACTTCCTCCGCCAAATCCGCCGAAGCCACCACCACCTCCTCCTCCGAATCCGCCACCGCCACCAAAACCTCCTCCGCCAAATCCTCCCCACAACCACGGTGATGGGAAAAATCCTCTGCGAGAAATGTAACCTCCGCCACCGCCGCCGCCGATTCTGCTTATGATTGAAATAATGACAACAATGATGAAGATTACGATGATAATGATCGGAACCGGATTGGTTTTCTCGCTATTCTGCAATTCATTCACGAATTGGCCTGATGCCAGTTTAATGATGGCATCCGTTCCTTCATCGAGTCCCTGGTAATAATTTCCGTCTTTGAAATCAGGAATGATGATGTTGTCCACGATTCGCTTGGCAAGCACATCGGGAATCGGTCCTTCCATTCCTCTTCCCATTGCAATAAAAACATCCTGATCATTCTTCGAAACCAAAATCAAAACACCATTATCCTGATGCGGTCCGCCAATACCCCATGCATCACCGATCTTGAATGCGAGTGAAGAAATATCATAACCGTTCAGATCATTGATCGTGAGAATCGCAATTTGTGTTGAAGTGCTGTCGCTTTCTGCATCGAGTTTTTGTTCGAGCTGATTGGCTTCTGAAGGCGAAATCATTCCCGCCCAGTCATTCACCAACTGCTGCGGCTTGGGAGGAACTTCTTGCTTGGAAGAAGGTGTCCATCCGGGCTGAGCGAGTGTGAGAAGTGAGAAGTGAAATGTGAAAAGTGAAAAAAGGATGAAGCAGAAAATCACCTTCCTGCGAATACGTCGCGCCAATGATTGCCTATTGCCTATTGCTGACTGCTTATTCATTTCCCGTCACCACTTCGTTTGAAAGTTCATTTGGATTGTCTCCGTCTTCCGGGAAATGTTTTTTCAGCTCTGCACCGGTGCGCGTGATGGCATGCTTTAATCCATTCACAAATTTTCCCTCTGAAAAATGGGTGAGCATTTCATTTTTCACCTGGTCCCAGAATTCCTGCTTTACCTTTTCATGAATGCCTTTATCACCGACAATGGCCAACTGATGATCGTCATGCGCTACATAAATCAGAACGCCTGAGTGATGCTGTGTTTGATGCATCTTGAGCTGATGAAAAATTTTCACAGCGCGTTTCATCACATCTCCTTTGCAATTCTTCTCCACATACACACGGATTTCTCCGCGAGTGTGATGCTCTGCCGCTGTGATGGCAGCGGCTATTTCTTTTTTCTCTTCTTCAGAAAGAAATGATGCCATTAAATTTTTCCGAAACTATTTCTGCGTTGCTCCTGCCGGTGCGGGATTTTGATTTTGATTCAGGTTGAAATTGATGTCGGGCGGATTTTCTGTTCCCGGATTCGCCTGAAAATATCCTTTCGGTGTGAAACCGAACATGCCAGCATACAGCACCGCCGGAAAACTTTTTATTGCAGTATTGTATGTCTGAACAGATAGGTTGAAATCATCACGTGCTTTGTTGATGCGGTTTTCTGTTCCTTCAATCTGCGTTTGAAAATCTCTGAATGCCTGTGTGGTTTGCAGATCAGGATAATTCTCGGCGACAGCAAGCAATCTGCCGAATGCTCCTGCAAATTGATTTTGTGCCTGCTGGAATGCAGCAATCGATTCGGGAGTAAGTTTAGAAGGATCAACCTGTATCGCTGTGGCTTTCGAACGTGCTTCAATCACAGCCGTGAGCGTGCTCTGTTCAAATTGCGCGGATCCCTGCACTACTTTCACAACGCTGTTGTACAAATCCGTTCTTCGCTGATATTGGCTTTCGACCTGCGCCCACTTACTCTGAGTGTCCTGACTTTTTTGAACTAAAGAGTTGTATGCATTCTTGCAACTCGAGTACCCGATGATCAAAATAAGGATGATGATGCCGATGATGATCCATGTTCTTTTCATGGTGTGATTGATTAAGTTTTGATAATGATAACAAAAGTAATGAAAGCTGAATGCTTCACTTATGATTTTGTTCCATCCAATCGCTATTTCAATTTTATTTTCGGCAAACAAAAAAATTCTCTTATGAACGAGTTAGTCAAAGAATTCAATGATTACCGGAGCAAGATGAATGAAAAAATCTTTGCTCAAAATAACAAAGTGATCAATCGTCTTTTCAACCTTGACACCAATACATACGCGGAAGGAGCATTGTCAACTAAAACAAAAGAAATGCTTGGACTGGTTGCGTCCATGGTCTTGCGTTGTGATGACTGCATCAAGTATCATCTCGGAACCTGCAAAGAATTAGGCATGACTACGGAAGAGATGTTTGAGATTTTTTCAGTCGCGAATATTGTCGGCGGAACAATTGTGATTCCGCATTTAAGGAGAGCAGTGGAGTACTGGGAAGCTTTGTGATTGCGGATTTCAGATTTTCGATTTCGGAGGAATTAGCGAGTCTTAAAATGGTTTCTTAATTCAGAAGGGACAACTTCTACTTGATATCCTAATTTCTCGAGTGCAAGTTTCGAAATTGTTGAAATCAAAAATTGAATTCGATCGCTTGGAATTTGGAATCCCAAAATCACCTTTTCAATTTTCACATCTAGCCATTGCTCCGTAGCATTTCTAATTTCATTAAAGCCTGCGGACTTGATTAACGGTATATGGTCGTAATAAATTTTTTTGAATTTTTTGTTAATAGTGAATTCAATTGGACTCTTGTGTTCTTCATACATTTCCTTTTCAATGTAGCTCATGATTCTAACCTCATTTTCGAAACTGTAGAAATTTGCTTTGTGAAAGCATAAGTACGGAAGAACTGAACGATAGAGGTCTCCAAAAGCGAAATCTGATTTTTTCCCCACTGATTCTATTTTCTCTTTGATAGATTCAAACTTCAAGATTGGATTCTTTTCGTAGCTTATCTTACCTAGATAATATGGTAATGTAAATTGGTTGTTTGAACTAATGTTCAAAATAATTGCAGCACCCATTCCATCAAGACCATACATTTTCCAAAACAAGAATTCATCCTCAACTCTTCTTTCTGTGAAGGGCAACATTGAGAAAGAGAAAAGGCAACTTTTCATTTCCTCCATGTTAATAGCATATGACTTGAATGCATCTGCCGCTAATTCAAATTCACGAGGGTCTTCCATGTTGTTAAGATCGTACATCCTTATCCTTTTCTCGTTGATAATACTGAGAAGGTTTGAAATGCTTGTGAAATGCTGGAACCTGTTAGCTCCTTTTGCCAAATCAAATTCGTAAGGACTTTCCTTGAAAATTTTATTTAATGGAGATGCGAAGAAAAAACCATTGTTAGCGGTGACAAAGTCTGGTGAAAGGCTTGCTACCCTCCATACGTGATAATAAGGGGCCGGAATCGTTTCTCTAATTATATTTTCTATTACTCTCTGGGCAGAGATTGGATTAAGTCTATCCATTTGGCGGAGTTGAAGATTTTTATTATTCGATTCTCGCAAGAAATTTTTTCATCATTCGTAAAGTTATTATTATTGAAAGATTCTACTTTTAAATTCGAAATCCGAAATTCCTCATGGAAGACAAACGCTTATTCCTCCTCGATGCCTTCGCACTGATTTACCGAGCGTATTTTGGTTTGGGAAAAACTCCGCTCTACAATTCCAAGGGCATGAACACCGCAGCCGTGTTTGGTTTCACGAATACGCTTGTGGATTTGATTCAGAGAGAAAAACCGACACACATCGCTGTATGTTTCGACACGGAAGCACCCACAAAACGCGGAGAAGAATTCACTGAATACAAAGCAAACCGGCAGGAGCAACCCGAAGACATTACCGTTGCCATTCCTTACATACGCGAGATCATTGAAGCATTCAGGATTCCGATTGTAGAGCTCGATGGTTACGAAGCGGACGATGTGATTGGCACCATGGCGAAGAGAGCCGAAAAGCATGGGTACAAAGTGTTCATGGTTACACCTGATAAAGATTACGGCCAGTTAGTGAGTGATAATATTTTCATGTACAAGCCCGCTTATCAGGGTCGTCCGGTTGAAATACTTGGACCGGAAGAGATCAAGGCGAAGTGGGAAATTGATGATGTTAACAAAGTGATTGACATCCTCGGATTGATGGGGGATAACGTTGACAATATTCCCGGCGTTCCCGGTGTGGGAGAAAAGACGGCGAAAAAATTCATTCAGGAATTCGGAAGTGTGGAAGAACTTCTAAAAAACACCGACAAGCTGAAAGGAAAGATGCAGGAGAAGGTGGAGCAGAATAAAGAACAGGCATTGCTTTCGAAAAAATTGGCCACCATTGATGTGAATGTGAGCGTTCCTTTCGACGAAGAAAAACTCATCATGGAGGAGCCGGATAAGGAAAAACTCACTGAGCTTTTCAATGAACTTGAATTTCGCACGCTGGGAAAAAGAATTATCGGAGAAGAATATTCAGTGCTGGCTACAGAGGGAAAACAGAAAGATCTCTTCGGAGATGTGGCTGAATCAAAAACGGATTCGGCAAAATCTGTTTCCGTATCATCGCAGGTAAGACCAACAGCCGAAAAAAATGCATCGAACACGCCGCACAAGTATTTCATTGTTGATACCGAAGAAAAAATTCTTGATCTCGTTTCGAAACTGAATAAGCAAAAAGAGATCAGCTTCGATACAGAGTCAACGCATGTCGATGCAACACTCGCTGATCTTGTGGGAATGTCATTTTCAATAAAAGAGCACGAGGGATATTATGTGCCTGTTCCCGCTGATAAAAAGAAAGCATTGAAAATCGTTTCACACTTCAAACCTCTTCTTGAAGATGAAACGAAACTTAAAATCGGGCAGAACATTAAGTACGACGCATTGCTTCTGAAATCGTATGATGTTGAAGTGAGTGGTCCGATGTTCGACACCATGCTTGCGCACTTCGTGATTGATCCTGATTCGCGGCATAACATGGATGTGCTGTGCGAAAATTTTCTTCGCTATGAAACCATTCACATCGAAGAACTCATAGGGAAAAAAGGGAAAACGCAGGGCAACATGCGCGATGTGCCCGTTGAGAAAATCTCAGAATACGCAGCGGAAGATGCAGACGTTACCCTGCAGTTAAAAAACGTGTTTGTTCCGATGCTGAAAGAAAAAGATGTGGAGGAAATTTTTTATGAAGTAGAAGTGCCGCTCGTTCCTGTTCTGGCTGACATGGAAAATGAAGGCGTGAAGATTGATAAAGATTTTCTTCACGATTACTCGAAGCAGATGCAGAAAGAAATTGATGCGGTAGAGAAAGAAGTTTATGAACTGGCCGGAGTGAGATTCAATCTTGCTTCACCCAAGCAGCTCGGCGAAGTGCTGTTTGAGAAACTGAAAATTCCCTATGCAGGAAAGAAAACGAGGACGGGGCAATATTCCACCGACGAAGACACGCTGAACAAACTTTCGCATGAAAGCAAGATCGTAGAAAAAATTCTCGATTACCGTGAACTCACAAAACTGAAGTCAACTTATGTGGACGCGCTGCCCGCGCTGATCAATCCCAGAACAGGAAGGGTGCACACGGATTTCAATCAGGCAGTGGCTGCAACGGGAAGATTGAGTTCGAACAATCCCAACCTGCAGAATATTCCGATCAGAACCGATCGCGGAAAAGAAATTCGAAAAGCATTTATTGCACGTAACGATGACTACGTAATTCTTTCGTGCGATTATTCTCAGATTGAATTGCGCATCATTGCTGCGCTGAGTGAAGATCAAAACATGATTGACTTCTTCAACAAAGGTCTCGACATTCACACGGCAACAGCAGCAAGAGTTTTTGGTGTTGATTTGAAAGATGTCACATCCGACATGCGGCGCAATGCGAAAGCAGTGAACTTCGGAATTGCTTACGGGCAAACTGCATTCGGTCTTTCGCAAGGTCTCGGAATTTCTAGAACAGAAGCGCAGGAGATCATCACAAATTATCAGAAGCAATTTCCCGGTGTGAGCCGTTTGATGGCGAACAACATTCAGTTTGCACGCGAGCACGGCTACGTGAAAACAATCAAAGGCCGCAAGCGATGGCTTCGCGATATCAACTCAGCGAATCAAACGGTGCGCTCACAGGCAGAGCGACTTGCCGTCAATTCTCCGATACAAGGCAGTGCCGCTGATATGATCAAGCTGGCAATGATCAACATTCACAATGAATTTCGAAAGAAGAAATTCAAAACGAAAATGACCTTGCAGGTGCATGACGAATTGGTTTTCGATGTATACAAGCCTGAGCTTGACAATGTGAAAGATCTCGTGATTGATAAAATGATTCACGCCATTGATCTCATAGTTCCGATTGATGTGGGAGCCGGAGTCGGGAAGAATTGGCTGGATGCGCACTAGAAATTTTGTTCTTGCATCGGCGCTCTTTCGCGTTCTCTGATCTCATACACTGTAAAATCTTCCCCGCCAACCATTCCGTGAGTGAAAGTGGCTTTGTTGCTGATGACAAACGAATTTCCATTTCCGTGAAGACTGACAACAACTGTCGTGTCTTTTCCGCTTTCGGGTAGGAAAGATTTTCCGTTGAGCTGCATCCTGAAATTGAGTGCGGCCACGAGAAATTTCGATGAGTCTGCCAGCGTAAAAAGATTTCTGAAGACATCTGAGTCTTCTACATTAAGTCGGCCAACCTTATAAATCACGAATGAAGCATCGCGAAGATTGTTCAGGAAATAAACGTTGCGATTTAAATATCCGGCAACCGTCACTGCAGGACAATCAGTATATCCGGCGACAACAGTTGTTTCAGGATAATTTGTTTTGATGAATGAAGCTGCTGCCTTTCCGTTCGAGAAAGGGAAAATCCAGTCTGAGATTGCAAAACCAATTCCTGTGATGAGTTGAACGATGAGTAGAAAATCATAGAATGAAAAATTCCAGATTCCGAAATTCCTGTTCTTCTGAACACTTGTGCTGTCAACTCCTGTTGTCTCAACTTTGGTTAGCCAGAGGAAGGCAACATAAGCAATGAAGAGATGACCGAAGTGCCGCTGAAATCCCGGATATTGAAAATACATAAAGCAGATCATGCCGAGAAATGCAGGCAACAAAAATGTCAGCATCAACTTGCTTTTGTGAACAGAGAGAATTACGATAGCGATAAGCAGGAGAAGCCCGAGAATGCATCCTCCGGATGAATAACGAATCATCGGTTCACTCCAGAACGGGAATTGCAATCGCGGCAACGGGAAAAAAGCATTCCAGCAATTGGTGAAGACCTGAAGAAATCGTTGCTGATCAAAAGCAAAATGAATGGGCAGGTTAAATTCGGAGTCTTTCGGCGGCGCTGATGTGAGGAATGCAATTCCGATTCCGAGTAAAGACGCAAAGAGAAATGAAGCGGATTTCAAAAATGAAAAAGACCGGTCTTTCAATGCATGAACAAACAAAGCGAACGCGAATGAAGCAGAGAGAATGTATCCGTAAGAGTTAGTCTGACACATCAGGAACAAGAGCATCAGCAGCCACAGGAAATTTTTTCTTACATCCTTCCACATGCAGCAGATCATGATCACCATCATCACCTCAATCATATAATTGCGGCTGATGGCTGCATATTCATAGAAGAAATAGTAACCGAAGATGATCATCACCCGGCGGGAAAGTGAAAACGGTGATCGGAAAAGAATCAGCCATGACGTGATCGCAGCGAAAATGAAATTGGGAAGCTGCATCATTTGCGGCGCGTGCGAAATCTTCGAGAGCAGCCAGAGAATGATGAACCAAAGTGACGGATGTCCTTCATAGCGAATGTTGTGAAATAGATCAGAGAGCGATGAACTGCCGGTTGCAATGTTCCACGCCTGCAATTCATCACGCCACATCTCGTGACGAAAGAGTGTAATCAAAAGCAGAACACAATAAAGAATGAAAAATGCGAAACGCCGGTGAAGCTGCTTCATCAGAACAAGGAAAGCGAAAGATAGTGACGGAGAAAGATTATTCTTTAATCCACTTCAACGTCTCAATAGAATTGTTTTCTTCCAGATTCAAAAAATAAATTCCACTCTGCAATGCAGAAATATCAAGAGTGAGATTACGAGTTGAAAGTGCAAGATTCTTTTCGATCAATGTTTGCCCCAGAATATTTTTCACTGAAAGCATTTGTTGCTTCGCCGAAGGATTTTTAATCACAACATGAAGAACATCACTGGCCGGATTGGGATACACAACAATATTTTGATTCACTGAAGTCACCTCATCAATGCCGACATTGCAATTGTAATACTGCGCCATCAGCAGCAAACTATTATAAACGTTGAGTCGTCCCCCGGAAACTGTGGGATAGTTGACCGATAAATCACCGATTGAATCAACGCCGCTGAGAATAAAATTTTTCACTCTCAGCGCAGTGCCTGCGGGATCAGTGCGGTAATCCTGAACGAACTGACTGCATGGAAGAGAATAAAGTAATGCCACAGCACCCGTGACGTGAGGCGAAGCAGATGAAGTACCGGTTTTTGTTGTGTAACTATTTCCAGGAATCGTTGAGAGAATATCGGTGCCCGGCGCACCAAGATCAATTGTCGTATCGCCGTAAGCCGCCTGCGGATATTTCAGATCTGATTCATTTGTGTTCGTTACGCTGATCAAATAATCACTCGGGCATGCCGTGGGAATATCACCAAGAACATCAATGTTCCAGTTCTGATTTGCTGTCGCAGCCACATTTAAAATTCCGTACTGCCCCATCGAATCGTACATCGCGCACCAAATGGGATAGTTCGCCGGTTGACCCTGGTCAATTCCGAAAGAAGAATTCGCCGAAACTACGAATGCTCCCTTCGCGCCATTAGTTTCATTGTAGAGTTTGCGCATCTCCATAATGTAGCTGTAGCCGATCACCACGATGGATTCTGTTCCTGAAAATCCCTGCACCGGCATAATCTCAACATTCCAATTTACACCCGTTACACCTACAGAATTATTTCCTATCGCTCCTGCAATGCCTGAGACATGCGTGCCATGCCCAAGCGGATCACTTGTCATGATTCCATTATTGTTAAGCGCATTCCAGCCATCGTGATCATCAATATACCCATTGCCGTCATCGTCAATTTCGTTTCCGGGAATTTCATGAAAGTTTTTCCAGAAGTGAATATCCTGGCAACTCAAATCAAATCCTTCATCATCGATGGCAACAACAATTGTGTCGCCGCCGGGCGTAACGCCACCTGTGGTGAGATCCCATGCGCTCACTGCACGAATGTCGGCTCCGCTTGTTCCGCCGCTTTGACCGATATTGAGCATGTTCCATTGTTGGCCGAAGTCAGGATCGTTTGGTGTGTTTCGCAATGCTGCATAATGATTGAACTGAACAATCTTCACATCATCATCCTGCTGTAACGCACCGAGCATTCTGTTTTCATCAATCAAAGTATTGTCAAAATGAAGGAGCCAAATGTTTAGCGGTGCCGAAAGATTTCCTGCTGCAGACAGTTGAGTTTTCTTTCCATCGAAATATGAAAGATGATTCAGCAGGGCGTTCACATCACTTCCTTTCTTCAGCATTACAATCAAATCGCCGGGAACGTGATCGGTCTTTTGAGCAAAAAGAATTTCACAGCTCAGAAGAAAAACTGCGAAAGTCAAAAGAAATAGATTCAAATTGTTTTTTCGGTGAATGATCATAAAAATATTTTCAATGACTGATCATGATTTTAGAAACGCTGAATGAATCTCCCTGCATCACTTTGATCGTGTAAACGTCTTCAGGCAAACTGTGAAGATCAAGTTCAATCAAATTATTTCTTATTCCGGAAGATGAATATTGACTGTGCAAAATTTCCTGTGCGGCCAGATTTGAAATTGAAACGGATACTTCATTGCCCTGCATATTTCTTAAAAGAATTTTGAAACGACCATCGGAGGGATTCGGAAAAATATTAAATCCATTTTCATTCCACAATTCATTAATTCCGGTGCAAGGATCAACCGTCAATGTAATTTCAATCTCGGACTCGCAATTGTTTTGATCGCTGTACGTATAAGTAATTATGTGCGTTCCTGCTCCAGCCGTTGCCGGATAGAAAACGCTGTCGACCATTCCATCGCCCGAGAAAGTGCCGCCGGAAGGATTGCCTGAGAGCGTATCAGGCCCCTGAAATACGCAGTAAATCGAATCAGCTCCTGCGATTGATAACGGAATCGCAGTCACGTGAACTGATTTCGAAACGGATGAACAACCTCCCGTTTTTGTAACAACCACAGTGTATTCTCCGGTGTCACCTGGCAAAATTGTATTCGAAGTGGCGTTAGGAATTTCAATTCCATTCAACTCCCATTGATATTGCAGCAATGGATTATACGGCGTTTGCAATGTCCAATTCTTGCAAGCCATCGAATCGATAAAAAGATTTTCACTTCCGCTGTCAATTAAAATTTGAGCGACCGGGGCGCACGCTGTGTCAGTAACATGATAGATGATGCCATCGACAAGCCCTGTCGCATACACTTCTCCGTAACGATCTTCACCGTAAGAAACAAAATTGTTGTCACCAAAATCTCCCACATTACTTTCTACCCAGTTTCCATTGGCATCTTTTGAAAGTGTGCGGAATTTTCCGCTGCAATAATCATTGAAGATGTATTTGCCATAGAGATTCTTGAAAAGTGCTCCGCGATATACGAACCCTCCGGTAATAGCGCAATCGCTGCCGAGATGCTGATACACGTAGATTGGCCAGGTGAGATCGCCGGCGCTATCACAATGCGACACTTCATTGGCTGCAAATCCCTCGTAACAATCCCATCCGTAATCTTGGCCGCCTGTATCAGTGGCCGATATGTAGTCAATCTCTTCCCATGTTCCTTGCCCCACATCAGCGATCCATAAATCATTTGTTAGGCGATCGTAACAGTAGCGCCACGGATTTCTCAAACCAAGCGCCCAGATTTCAGGATAGAATGAAGTGTCATTCACAAAAGGATTATCAGCAGGCACAGCATAACCGGAATCCACATTCACATCAAGCCGCAACAATTTGCCAAGATATTTTTTTCTGTTCTGCGCATTGTTAGCCGGATCCCACGCACTGCCGCCATCGCCGGTGCCTGCATAGAGATATCCGTCTTTTCCGAAGCGAAGACATCCGCCGTCATGATTATCATAATCCGGATGATGAATTCTGAAAATAATTTGCCCGCTGTTGGGATCGGCCTGGTGCGGATTGAGTGAATCCACGCGGTAGCGAGCGATCACGTTCGAGTCCGTGTTGATCTGCGAATAGTAAATGAAGAAATATCCATTGTTAAAATAATCGGGAGAGAAAGCCAGCCCGAGCAGTCCGCGCTCACTCACGGTTTTTACCTTAGAGTGAATGTCGAGGAATGCAGTAGAATTTTTGTTACCGGCAGAATCGCATTCGTAGATATAGCCGTTCTTTTCTACGATGAACAATCGTCCGTCTCCGCAATTCTCAACGTCAAGTGCATTGGGATATCCCGTTGAGAATTGCACAAGCTGCAGCACCACATTTTGCGAAAATGATTTGAGTGAACAGAAAAGAAGAACATTTAGCAGAACCCATTTCCCCATGAAAAGTGAATTAGAATTTAAAGATCGGAAAAAATCGCAGGCAAGAAAAATCAAACACCATAAGCCAGATTAGGCGCCAGCCATTTCTCCACCTCTTCAACAGAAATTCCTTTTCGCTTCGCGTAATCTTCCACCTGATCTTTTTCAATTTTCCCAACTCCGAAATATTTTGATTGCGGATGAGAAAAATAAAATCCGCTCACGGAAGAAGCCGGATACATCGCGAAATTTTCGGTGAGTCGAATGGCTGTGTTCTTTTCTGCCTCTAGAAGATCGAACAGTTTTCTTTTCTCCGTGTGATCAGGACAGGCAGGATAACCCGGTGCCGGACGAATGCCTGCATATTCTTCTTTGATGAGTTGTTCGTTTGAAAGATTTTCATTCTCTGCATAGCCCCAATATTTTTTTCGAACCAGCTCATGCATGGTTTCGGCAAATGCTTCGGCTAATCGATCGGCAATGGCTTTGATGAGAATGGATTTGTAGTCGTCGAGTTCTTTTTCGAATTGCGCGATCAATTTTTCAATTCCGATTCCGGCGGTGACTGCGAAGAAACCGAGCACATCATGCTGCGGAGAAATAAAATCTGCAAGTGAATAGTAAGGTTGCCCTGCGGATTTTTGAATTTGCTGACGGAGAAAATTGAATGTTGCGATCTGTTTACCACCAATGCTTTTTATTTCGACGTCATCGTCGTTGATTGTTGCTGCTTCGTAAAAGCCAATCACTCCCTGCGCTTTTAAGAATTTTTTGCTCACGACTTCATCAAGCAATTCATTGGCATCGTCGAAAAGTTTTTTTGCTTCGGTGCCCACTGCCGGATCTTTGAAGATGTCAGGATATTTTCCTGAGAGTTCCCACGTTTGAAAAAACGGCGTCCAGTCAATTCGCTTTCTGATTTCTTCGAGAGGGAAATCATCAAACACTTTATTTCCGAAGAAGGACGGTTTCGTCGGCGAATAATTCGTCCAATCAATTTTGAATCTATTTTCTCTCGCAAACTGAATGCTCACATAATTTTTATCGCGCCTTCTTCCGAGATGCTGTTCACGAAGTTCATCGTATTCCTTTTTGATTTTCGCAGAGAATCCTGAACGATGTTCCCTGCTGATCAAATTCGAAACCACCGAAACGCTCCTCGAGGCATCGAGCACATGAACAACGGATTCAGAATATTGCGGTGCAATTTTCACGGCCGTGTGAATACGAGACGTAGTAGCGCCGCCGATCAGCAGCGGAGTTTTGAAACCAAGCCGCTCCATTTCTTTCGCCACGTGCGCCATTTCTTCCAATGATGGCGTAATCAATCCGCTCAGGCCGATGATGTCGGCACTAATCTCTCTGGCTGTCGAAAGAATTTTTTCACTCGATACCATCACGCCGAGATCTACCACTTCATAATTGTTGCATCCAAGCACAACACCTACAATATTTTTTCCAATGTCATGAACGTCACCCTTCACAGTAGCGAGAAGCACTTTTCCATTGTTCTTTGCTGCTCCTTTTTCCTTTGCTGCTTCGATATAAGGCGTGAGGATGGCCACTGCTTTTTTCATCACGCGCGCGCTTTTCACCACTTGTGGTAGAAACATTTTTCCGCTGCCGAATAAATCACCGACTACGTTCATTCCGTCCATCAGTGGTCCTTCAATCACCTCAAGTGGTTTGGAAAATTTCAGTCGCGCTTCTTCAACATCAATGTCAATGTAATCGGTGATTCCTTTCACCAATGCATGCTTCAATCTTTCTTCTACTGAAAGTTTTCTCCATTCATCATTCTGCTTTTGGCTTTTAGCTTTTGACTTGACGGTTTCCGCAAATCCAATAAGTCTTTCGGTTGCATCGCTTCTGCGATTGAACAAAACATCTTCCACGAGTGCAAGCAAATCTTTCGGAATCTCATCGTACACACCGATCATCCCGGCATTCACAATTCCCATGTCCATACCTGCCTTGACTGCGTGATAAAGAAATGCGGAGTGCATCGCTTCACGCACCGTGTTATTTCCGCGAAATGAAAAGGAGAGATTACTCACACCTCCGCTCACTTTTGCATGCGGAAGATTTTCTTTGATCCATTTCGTTGCTCGAATGAAATCAATCGCGTAATTCGCATGCTCTTCAATTCCTGTTGCGATGGCAAGGATGTTCGGATCAATGATGATATCGGCTGGATTGAAATGAATTTTTTTCGTGAGCAAATCATAAGATCGCTTTGCCACTTCAATTCTTCTCTCAAATGAATCTGCTTGCCCTTTCTCATCAAAGCACATGACCACGACGGCTGCGCCATATCGTTTCACCTTTTTCGCCTGCTGAAGAAATTTTTCTTCGCCTTCTTTCAGCGAAATGGAATTCACGATCCCTTTTCCCTGGATGCATTTCAATCCTGCTTCGATGATTTCCCATTTGGATGAATCGATCATGACAGGAACTTTCGAGATGTCCGGTTCAGCGGCGATGATGCGGAGAAATTGAGTCATCGCCTGCACGCCATCGAGCATGGCTTCGTCCATGTTCACGTCGATGATCTGAGCGCCGTTTTCCACCTGTTGTTTGGCTACTCTTGCAGCTTCTTCAAAATTTCCTGCAAGAATCAGTCGCGCAAATTCTTTGGAGCCCGTAATGTTCGTCCGCTCACCAATGTTGATGAAGTTGCTGCCGGGAAAAATTTTCAGCGGCTCAAGACCGCTGAGATGAAGTTCGTTGGTCACGGTTTTATTTCTTCCTTGCGAAGGCCATAAGACACTTCTGGTTCAAATAATTGCTGGAAATCTTTTGGTGAGGGAATGTAGAGCTTAAACTTGCTAACAAAAATCTGGTTCTCGTTTTTGCCAAGCGTATATTTTACGAGCAAATCTTTTTTGCTCTTGCATAAAATAATGCCAATGGTTTTATTTTCTTCTTTTGACTTTACCTCCTGATCATAGTAATTGACATACATCTTCATTTGCCCCATGTCGGCAGGTTTCAGAGCGCCAATCTTCAGATCAATCAGAACAAAACATTTAAGGAACCGATGGTAAAAAACCAAATCAATCCAGTAATGTTCTTCGTCAATAGTAATGCGGACCTGCCTGCCAACGAAGAAAAAACCTTTGCCGAGTTCAAGCAGGAACTCTTCAAGCTTGTCGATGATTGCCGTTTCCAATTCTGCCTCACTATATGAATGATGTTCTTCCAATCCAAGAAATTCAAGAATGTAGGGATCTTTAATTATATCCTCCGGCCTTGAAATTATTTGCCCCTTCTTGCTGAGTTGTTTTACTTGTTTGTTGCTCTTGCTTAAGATCAACCGCTCGAATAATCCAGAATCAAATTGCCGCTGAAGTTCACGTACTGACCAATTTGACCTCGCACTTTCAATCTCATAAAATCTTCTTTCATCATCATTTTCGATCCGAAGCAATATCAAATAATGAGACCATGACAAAATCCGAGACACTGTCTCGGATTTTCGAGCCAAAGACGACTTGCCCGGCATTTCCAATTTCCGAGACAGTGTCTCGGAATTTTGATACTCGATATAAAATCGCCGCATGTTTTCAAGATTGTCCACTGAAAATCCTTTTCCGAATTCCTTATTCAACTCGTTGGAAAGTTGTATCAAAGTTTGAGAAGCATAGTCAGCTCTAACGTTTCCTTTCTGTTCATGTTCAACAATCAGTTTACCGATTTGGAAATAAGTTAGCACTAATTGCCTGTTAACCTCTTTGACGATCTTTCCGCGCGTAGTGAGAATTAATTCTTTAACGCTTCGAAATAGTTGCTTCTGCGAGAGTGTTTTTTTCATATGTCACAATGCATGTAATTCCGGAATTTTCCGCGGAGCAATATTCTTCACTGCTTCTTTAATTGCTTTGATGTGTTCCGGCGTGGTGCCGCAGCATCCGCCGACGATATTCACAAATCCCGCCTCGGCAAATTCACGAATCACTTTTGCCATGTGCTCCGGTGATTCATCGTACTCACCAAACTGATTTGGCAGACCTGCATTCGGATAGCAACTGATGTAACACGAAGCAACGTTTGAAATCTCTTCGATGTACGGCCGCATCAACTCGGCACCCAGCGCGCAATTCAAGCCGACACTCAATGGTTCAGCATGCGCGACTGAATAATAAAATGCTTCAGGAGTTTGGCCGCTCAAAGTTCTTCCGCTCTGATCGGTGATCGTTCCTGAAATCATGATCGGAATTTCTCTTCCGATTTTATCATAGTATTCGCGAATAGCGAAGAGCGCCGCCTTGGCATTGAGTGTATCGAATATCGTTTCCACCAGAAGCAAATCAACTTCGCCTTCCATCAATCCGCGAACCTGCTCGGTGTATGCTTCCACCAGCTCATCAAATGTGATCGCGCGAAAAGCGGGATCATTTACATTGGGTGAAATGGAAGCGGTTTTATTTGTTGGACCAACCGCGCCCGCAACAAACAATGGCTTTTGGCTTTTAGCTTTTGACTTTTCAATGGCGTCTCTTGCAATTTTTGCAGCTTCAAGATTGATTTCATGCACATAATCTTCCAACTTGTAATCGGCCATAGAGACGGAAGTGGCATTGAACGTATTCGTTTCAATGATGTCAGCGCCTGCGTCGAGATAGGCAAGATGAATGTCGCGGATAATTTGTGGTTGCGTGAGACACAACAAATCATTACATCCTTTCAAAGATGCCGGATGATCTTTGAATCGCCCGCCGCGATAATCTTCTTCTTTCAGTTTATGGCGCTGAATCATGGTACCCATGGCACCGTCGAGGATGACAATTCTTTTGTCGAGAATTTCTTTCAGATCCATAGAGAAATTTTTTTTAACGATTTACAATGAACAATTCACTCTTCATTGTCTCATCTCGAAAGCGTGGTTGAAATTTCAGTCCACTTATCTTCACCATCGGCTGTTGCCTCGGTTCAGGAATTAGCACCCACCGGGATGGGTTGCTAAGACATCACAGGGCCTGTCCCTCCGTCTTTCTTGATAAGAGGCAACAAAGATAATTCGAATTTCGGATTGCCAATTTCGGATTGCCATATTCACATCATGAATTCAATCTTCATTACCGGCGGAACAGGTTACATCGGCTCGCGATTGATTCGTGAATTGCTGAAAAGAAAATTTAAAGTAAATGCTTTGGTGAGGAAAGGATCTGAAACGAAATTACCTGCGGGCGCCACTACAGTTTTTGGAAATGCTTTAGACGCTTCCACCTTTACTGATAAAATTTCTCCTGCACAAATTTTCATTCACCTGATTGGCGTGGCGCATCCAAACCCGCGAAAGAAGCAGCAGTTTATTGATATTGATTTGAAATCTATTCAGGAATCTGTGAATGCAGCGCGAGATAAAAACATTTCGCACTTCATTTACATCAGTGTGGCGCCGAGCAACATCATGAAAGATTTTTCGGAGGTGAGAATGCAGGGCGAAAATCTGATTCGCGAATATTTCCCGAACGCGACATTTCTTCGACCGTTTTATGTTTTAGGCCCGGGGCATCGTTGGCCGCTTTTGTTGACTCCGCTTTTCAAAATTCTTTCACTCACAAAATCGGGAAAAGAAAAAGGCAATCGGCTTGGATTGGTTTGGATCAGTCAGATGGTGAATGCTTTGATCTGGGCGGCAGAAAATCCTGTGAAAGGAATTCGGATTCTTGAAGCAAAGGACATTAGAAAATTTCCAAAACACTATTAATGCGCGCTTATGCACTCTGTTTATTGGTTTTGATTCCTGCGTTTACCTCTGCGCAGAAATTAAAGCCTCAGAAGATGGCAAAGCTTCCATCGCAAATCAAAGAATCTTCAGGGCTTGCTGTTGCTGACAGCAATTTGATTTGGACAATGAATGACAGCGGCGGAGGTAATATTCTGTTCCTTTTGAATCATCAGGGCGTATTGATTAAAACTTTGTTGCTGAACAATGCTGATAACCTTGACTGGGAAGACTTAGCGACAGACTCTGTGGATTTGTACATTGGTGATTTCGGAAACAATTCAAATCGCCGGAAGAATCTTGTGATCTATAAAATTCCGAGAGTATCAAAGAAAGATTCTGATGTTTTTATTCCGAAGGAAATTTCATACAGCTATTCCGATCAAAGACAATTTCCTCCGCCACCATCGAACTGGAATTTTGATTGCGAAGCTTTTTTTCATTGTGGCGATTCGCTGTTTCTTTTTTCGAAAAACAATTCGAATCCAAACAATGGTTTCACCAAGCTGTATCGTCTTCCCGATCATGAAGGAAATTTTACCGCGCACCTTATTGACAGTTTTCAACTCAATGAACCTGTAACGGCTGCTGATATTTCTCCCGATGGAAAAACGGCAGCACTGCTGACCTATTTCTCACTTTGGATTTTCAAAGATTTTCCTGACAAAGATTTTTTCTTGGGAAAAATTTTTCAGTTTCCTTTCAAAGGATTCACTCAGAAGGAAGGTATTTGCTTCGTGAATGAGCATGAATTATTCATGAGTGATGAATGCCATTTCGGCAAAGGAGGAAAGCTGTACCGGATTGATCTCAACCGTCTTGATTTTTCACATCCAAATTCAAACTACATAAAACCGGGCTTCAAACGGACGATTTACGATGCCTTCAACAATCCGAAAAAACATTACAGGAAAATCATGAGGCAAGAAGCTGCTCGATAATTTTCGGATACCATTCGTATTCGAGTTTGTGAACCTTGCCTGCCACTGTCTCCGCTGTATCACTCTTCTCAACCGGAATTGATTTTTGAAAAATGATTTGTCCGTCGTCATACTTCTCATTCAGAAAGTGAATGGTGATGCCGGTTTCTTTCTCTTTCGCTTTGATCACAGATTCATGAACCTTCATTCCATAAAAACCGGGGCCGCCATGTTTTGGCAGCAAGGCCGGATGAATATTGATGATGCGATTCGGAAATTCTTTCAGCAGATTTTCAGGAATGAGCCAGAGAAATCCTGCCAGCACGAGTAAATCGACGTTGCTTTTCTTCAACAAATCAAGCACGCGATCACTACCATACAAATCTTTTTTGGTGATGAGGTAATAAGGAACACCGGCTTCATTTGCGACCTCAATCACTTTTGCTTTCGGGTTATTGACGACAATGCATTCAATGCTTACATCATGTTTCTGATGGAAATAATGAATGATGTTTTTCGCATTGGTGCCGGCGCCTGAGGCGAAAATGGCGATGTGTTTCATGAACGAAGGACAAAGATCATTCTCGGCTTTTACATTCTTCACAAGAATTTTTGCGAGTAAGGACAATTGCATTTTGACTATGTTAATTTCACACAGGGGAGCATTACAGAGCAAGTATAATCTAGTTACATTTGACTGGGATTTTGGTAATGACGCCTGAAGTTCTTCAGCAATTCAGACAAAGCATTATGAGGACGAAAACCATTTTACTCAAAAATGGAAAACGTCGCATTGTGGGAATTAAATCTGTGGATGAGACAAACCGCGTCGTGCATTATATCGACGCAATAAACCTGGTTCGGATTAATGAATATATAAATGTTGGTTCACCTAAGAACTTTCTTAATGGGGTTCAGTCTTTGTCCTTTGATGAGATTGATGAAATCTTGTGAGCGCTACTATCTAATTCTTCTTTTAATTCTTCCTTGATTTGTGTTGACATCCAGAACGGAGCCGTTGCTTTTCCGAGCGCTTCTTTCAAGTCCCTCATCTCTTCCTGCACTTCCCAGGCCACCCTGTTAACACGGGTGAGTTTCTTTTCCAATTCTTCAACTTTTGCTTCGAGTTCTTTTGCGTATGCTGAATCCTGTGCTTCATTTTTCAGAAGAGGAATTTCAACGACTACTTTGTTTCCTCTTCCGATGTAGCGAAGAGGGTATACGGCGTTGATGAGTGCGATGCCGCGGCCATGGTTGTGAAATACGCGGTTATCATCGAGGCGCAAATACTTTTCAAAGTCGAATCCGCGTCCCATGTCTTCCACAATTAATACAATCCGATCCGGCAGTTTTCTGAAGTTCACTTGCACAAATTTGTCTCGGTTCTCGGCCAGTGAGAGCAAGCGTTCGATTTCTTCGTTCAGTCTATTCTCCCCGATGAGTCGAGTTTTTTCATCATAGCTGAGATCGAGATTTCCATGCTCAACTGCATTTGCAAAGAGCTCAGAAATGAGTACAGCTTCCTGCGGATTCGGACATTCATTGGCGATTCGAATTGCAAGGTAGTCTCCCTCTGCAACAGTTTTGAATTGAAAGACACCCTCAGTGAGATAGTTGAAAGCCCGCTCACTTTCTTCGAGCTGCTTCAACAAATCTTTCTTGCGCTCATAACTAAGAATTGCCGCACGAATGGTAGAGATCAGCAATTCCTTTTTTACCGGCTTAACCAAGTAAAAAAATGCACCGGCTTCAATTCCCTGCTGAATGTTTTCGCTTCCGCCCATGACCGTTTGCATGATAACCTGAATGTCTTCGAAGTTTTTCTCGCGCTTGATGGTGCGCAGAAAATCTATTCCGGTGATGTCGGGCATGCTCCAATCGAGCAGCATTACTTCAATTTTGTCATGGAAGCGATCAAGGATAACCCGAGCCTCATTTGCATGATTTGCATATAAAACTTCATATCCCTCCTTCTCCAGCGATGTTTTCACAACTGTGGCAAAAGGGATATCGTCATCTACTAAGAGAAGTGTGTGTGCCAAACAGATTTATTAAACTAGATTATTTCGTGTCCCATGCAACGTTAACAAAAAAAACGAATATTCTTCGCCCTTGTTTCGCCAATGGAGCATATTAAAGAACATAATTCAGGTGTTTTTCCATAGTGGGGAACTAAGAAGGTGGTAAGAATGTCCGTGAATACGTTTGCCTAAAGTTTACGATTTGCGGGCAGCCACTACGCATGCCTTTTTGTAATGCTTCACAGTGCCGTTTAAATCAAATATCTCAACATAAATAATGTATGTACCGACTTTTGCTTTTGTGCCATTTTCAGTTGTTCCATCCCACGTAAATGTTCCCGATTGAGCAAGCAATGCGTTTTTCACGAGGTTTCTGGTTTCTCTTCCTTGTGAATCAAAAATTTTTATGTTTGAGGTGTAACCTGGCTGGTCAAATTGATAAGCGATATTCAGCACATCATTGAAGCCGTCTTCATCTGGTGAAAAAACTTTTGGAGACAATGTGATTTCACTTCCGGTTTCTGCTGTACTGTATTGCGAGTTCTTATATGAAGGTGTTCCAAATCCAATCGTGGAAGCCGCTGAATGCCAATTCATCGAATCCTGCGTTGGCCGATTTGGATCAATGCGTTCAAGTGCTACCCCTTCGACATTATTGATTAAAGGAAATTGCCAAGAATCAACGTAATGCAGCTCGTCAATCCGCACATTAGAATCCGTGAGAAGAACTACACGACCTTCTGCATCATTGAAGGAAGGCATGCTATTGATTTGAATGAACCAATCAGGATTCTCAGCGAAATAGTTTTGTTTCACCCAATCCGGATTTTCAGTGAGAACAAGGTACTGATCAGGAAACAAGAGGTAACTATCCGTTGTAATGTCACTAATGGTATTTAACGAATCAAAGTCATCGGCGTTGGCGATCTTCAGATTTTTAAGGTCAAAAATCTTTTGTGTGTTGTTGTAAATCTCCACATAGTCATAGCCGCCGCTTTTAGGATTGAACAGAATTTCATTGATCAAAATATTACTCACATGAATTGCGGAAGGAATGGCGATTTGTGCGGAATCAGCTAGCGTCATCATGTTTCCACTGCAGTCAGAAATTCCATTCACAGCAATTGTATAAAAGCTGTTTGAGTCGATAGCAGGATTAATTTGCAAATCCACCGTCGAAAAATCCGGACTAAGCACCTGGGCTGATTGAATAGAGATTCCCGAGGTTATTGAATAGTTGGCGACGTTGGAAGCAGATGTGACATCCAGCGCCCCGTCAAAAAACAGTTCGATAGTGGAGCTGTTAATAACGACAGCACGAATTAATTGCGGCGGAATGGTGTCAATAAAGTTTCCAAGCACGGAATTTTTTCGTCCGGGAGTGCCGCCAGTAGCATCGAGCGATGCATGCCAATTGCTTTTACCCGAACAACTGCTGAGCGGATCAATCAACTCCAGTGAATAGCCACCATTTGATTTATTTACATCCTGATACCAAGAAATATCATATTGAACTTCATTCACAAGATTTGAAGAGGCGTCTGACAGCGTGAGATCATCTCCATCATTGTTCAGTGAAGGAAAGGAGGAGAGCCCCGCCACTGATCCGAAAGGCTGTAGCAGTGAGGCGTCTGTGGTGCTGCAAAGAATTAAAAAACTGCCAGGAAGCAATAGCACTGTGGGAAGCGTTGCCGTGTTTGTTCCGTCACTAATTTTCCAGTTAGTAAGATCAACAGGGAACTGCGAGCGATTGAAGAGCTCAACATACTCCGCATCCGGCAGCCCTACAACTGGCGAGGGATCTGCCATGATTTCATTGATCACCACGTCATTTCCCTGCGCCTCATAAAAAATAAACGGCAGAGATGCCAGGGGCATTGCATTTCCAGCCAAATCCTTCACGCCTGAAATGTAAATACTGTCCTGAATTCCATTTTGAAATGAATTGCTGAATGCGAGATGGACTAAGGCATGATCTCCCCCATCGAGTGATGCAGTCGACGGAGATCCGATTCCGTTGTTCACGGTGTAATTTGACACGTTCTGAGCTGAAGATTGATCAACCGGCTCACTGTATTTCATATCAAGCTGTGTTGATGATATTGGAGTGACAGCTACGACTGATGGCGGTGTCACATCAACAACAGGAGGACCCACATAAATATTATCGAAATAAAAAAGTGTAGAGCGTGAGCTGGTATACTTGCAAAGAAATCCGAAATAGGAAGTTGCGGTGATCGTGTTGTCGGTTGTTGTTCCTTCAAGAGAATAATTTGTTCCTCCGGTCACATCAGAATAAACGGCCCAATTTCCCGTCGCATCACGAGTAACTTTTACTGAAACATTATTTGTGCTCGCTGCTACGTGTCCCGCAATTCCCTGCATAATTAGTGTTTCTGTCGTGCCTTGTTGCAGATACAAATCAATTGCATCGTTGCTTCCATCTTCTCCCATCTTTAAAAAATATCCATTCAGAGGTTGTTTGAAATTTGATTGATCGGCTGTGAGATAAACCTTCAGGTAATTACTGCTCGAAGGAGAGAAATCCATGATGAAAAAGAAGTCCCATTCTATATCATTCAGTAAAGAGTTTGAAGTGAAAAGATAGGCAGTGTCACTTACGGCAGGAGCATTCAGGTGAAGTTGCAAAGCTGCATTCACTTCAAATTTTGATTGGTCACCGTTCCAGGTTGGATTGTTTGTGAAGTCGCTATCACTAAAATCATCTGTGATTTGCGCAGACAGAAATTTGATTTGCAAAAGCAGGATGAGAACTAAAAATTTTTTCATGATACAGGGAGCGCCAAAATAATAATTGCCCCGATGAATTATGCATTAAACTGACATTGCCGCTTGTTATGTTAAGAATGCAAACTAAATTTGAAAAAAAATAAAATAATGGAAATTAATGTACGAGTTGAAGGTGATGATGCCATTCAAAATGCAGAAGTACTGAAGAAATTTCTTGACAGCCGGCCGATGGAAGGAATTAGCGGCGTTGAAATGTCCAGGACTGCCCATGGAGAAGGCGAACAGGGCCTCGGAAGCTTCCTGGGAGGATTAGTCGTAAAACTTACCGGAAGCGATACAGTAATCACCGAATTTATTAAGCTGCTTGAAAAATTTGTTGAGATGTACAACCGCCCGATCAAATTTCCGAATGGCGTTGAGATTCCCACACGGGGATTAACACCTGAACAACGACTTCAAATAATTCAGGAGCTGAAAAAACAGAGTTGAGAACAGTGACAGTTGATCCGGCAAAAACGAAAGTCATTTTGGTTGGGAATTCGGTCTTTCCCAATTGGGGAACGGAGGACAAAAGTATTCTGAATGCAGAAGCCAATATTGAGCAGCTTCAGAAAATCTTTTCCGATAACTCTTTCTTCGGAATTCCGGACGACAATAAACATCTGATACCAATCATAAATGAAACTTCGCAGACGATTCTTCTGCAAATAAAAAAAGAAACAAAATCCGCCATCGATAAAGGCAAGTATGAGCGGTTAATTTTTTATTACTGCGGACACGGTATACCGGGTGAAGACAGTAAGCTCTTCCTTGCATCTAAAGACACTGTGCGAGATGACTATGAAATCACTTCAGTTGATTCTCATCGCTTGTTTTCTTATTTGAAATCATTTGGCGCCAGAGAGCTTATAGTAATTCTGGATTGCTGTTATGCTGCACAGACAAAAGAAAATCTTGGAGATTCAGATTCACTCATTGCCCAATGCTTGCCCGAAGAATCAGCAAAACAGGATGATCCGGAGGCCAGCGGCGTCTATTATCTTTTCGCAGCCGGAAAGGACAACGTTGCTAAGTTTAATCCTAAGGAACCTAAGAAACCCACATATTTCACCGAAGCTTTATTGAACTCGATTAATGCCGGTGTTGGTCCGCAGGAAGATTATATAAAAATGGGTGAATTATATAAGCAACTGCGCACAGAAATCGGAAAACTCAGAGTATTAAATCCTGATATTCCGGATCCCCGTCCGGGGTTAGAAGGAGACGTAAATGATTTTCTCTTTTGCAAAAACATTAAATATGAAAATCAGGAAGACAAGGATTGGGAAATTATCAGGAAAAATCCAACCCTGGAAGAGATAAGATTATTCTTAAACCGGCATTCAGAAAGCAAGTATGCTATGGAAGCAAATGATCTTAGAATAAAAATTATGGATGGATGGAGCCGGATTAGTACTGCGGAAAAAACGAATGACTTTAAAGCGATCTCTCAAATTGCTAAAGAATTCAAAGATATTCCTGCCATTTGGAGACAAGCAAATAAGCTGCTTGATAAAGCCTCAGCCGCATATGAAGGACTAGAACAACAGGTGCTTAGTGATAAAATTGAAAAAAGTGAGGAACTAACCACCAAATCAAAACTGGTGAGCGCTGCCCCGCCCGTAAATGCTCCCATAAGGGCTGAAAGAGAGAGCCAGCGCATAACCATAGAGGCCCCCAACAATCCGCCGGAGGCATTGAAAAATTAAAATTGAATAATAGTACACTTAAGACCATTCGGGAAAATACAACTAAACATCGACTCTAATATTAATATTAAGGATGAACGAACCTGCGCAAATACAAGATGAGGAGTTAAAACAATTACAAGCTGATGTTGATCAGGACTTGAATAATCCTATGCTGCGGAATAAGTTGGGTAACCGGTATTTTCAGCTCAATAGATTTGATGAAGCAAAACAATGTTATCAGAAAGCCATAGAGCTTGATCCGAACTACAATATTTACTATGAAAATCTCGGATTAGCCAATGATGAATTGTTTAACTGGAAAGAATCAGTCGAAGCTTATGAGAAAGCTATTGTGCTAAATCCATCCTGGGGAAACTATAATAATCTCGGAATTGCCTACTATAAATTGAATGATCAGGCACACGCCATTGAGAGTTATCTAAAAGCCATAGAGGTAAACAAGGAAAACGCAATTCTTTATGACAATTTAGGATTAGCTTATGATAAGTCAGGAAAAATAAAGGAAGCTGAGACCGCCTATCTAAAAGCTTACGAACTTGAGCCAAATAATTATTCGATTCTTAATCGGCTCGGCATGTTCTACTCTTCACAGCAGAATTATTCAAAGGCGATTGATTATTTTAGCAAGGCTATTCATTTTAGCAAAGGAGAAGCGGTTCTCTATGAGAATATTGGTTTGGCATATGAAAAGTTGAATCAGTGGGCTGCGGCTGAAGATTCATACAGGAAAGCTATAGCGGCCGAACCCAATGAAGCTATTTACCTTAACCGCCTTGGCGTTTGCTTTTACCGGCAGAAAAAATATAATGAGGCTATCGACTACTACAATTTGGCATTGAAGAAGGATTCACCTCTTGCTGTTTATTGGGAGAACTTAGGACTTGCTTATGAAGACAGCGGACGACTCGATGAAGCCAGGAATGCTTATGATCAGGCTATAGCAAATGATCCGCAAAATTCGGATTATTACTTCAGTAAGGCGGCCATTCAGATTAAGCAAAAGGATGACGACGGAGCTTTAGCTTCAGTAAAAATAGGAATTGCCAAAGATCCAGATAATCCTGACTTGCTTAAAATGCAGGGTGAAATAGAAGAAAAGCTAACAAAATATAGCGAAGCTTTAGAAACATATAAGCGTGCATTGACCATTCTTCCAGAAGACGAATATTTTAATAATCGGGCAGGAATTTGTGCTTATAGAATAGGCACCCAGGCACTTGCGATTGAATTCTACAATAAAGCGATAAATGCCAATCCGGAGGCAGCTGTGTACTACGAAAATTTGGGACTTGCCTATGATCAGCTTGGAGATTGGAAAAACTCTGCTGAAGCGTATGAGAAATCTCTTTTATTGCAGCCGAACAAAGACAATTACAATGCATTAGGCATAGCCTACTATAATTTAGGTATGCTGGACAAGTCAATAGAAAACTACAATAAGGCAATTAAGATGAATGGCACGGAGGCTGTGTTATACAGTAATCTTGGGCTGGCTTGCGACAAGGCAGGCAAATCAAAGGAGGCAGAAGCGGCTTATACTAAAGCCATAGAAATTGAACCGAATAATTACATTTATCAGAATCGTATTGGAGTTTTCTATTTTTCACAGGGTAACTATGAAGCGGCGATTGATCACTATCAGATAGCTATTAAATGTGCCCAAAGAAAAGAGAGCGTACTGTTTGAGAACCTTGGATTATGCTATGAGCGTATGGGGAAGAATGATTTAGCGCTTTCAACTTATGAGAAAGGTATATCCTTCAATCAGGGAGATGAATCGTTGAACAATAAGGCAGGGGAGCTTTGCTACAGGGGTGGTAAATATGAAGAAGCAGTTACCTATATCAAAAAAGCCATAGAAGCAAACCCCAATGCAGCCATATATTATGATAATAAGAGTCTTGCTCTGCAGGCGCTGAAAAAATACAGTGAAGCGCGTTCGGCTCTTGAAAAAGCACTAGGGCTTATGCCATCTAATCCTGGATATCTAAATGGCATCGGACTTACTTATTACTACGAAAAAAATTATGAAAAAGCAATTAGCTTTTATAAAGAAGCTATTGCTGCTGATCCGAATTCTGAAGTTTACTACGATAATTTAGGGCTCGCTTATGAAAGCTTAAACAATTATCAGGAAGCGAGAAACGCGTATGAAAAGGCAATTCCAATAGCTAAGGAGAAAGACCGTTTTTATAATTTAGTTGGGCTTATGCATTATTTTGAATTTCGTATGCCGGACGCTATCATTAATTACCAGAAAGCGATCAGTATCAAGAATACTGAACCGGTTTATTGGTCGAACCTCGCATTAGCTTATCGTGATATCAAGAAATTCGCCGAAGCCATAAATGCAATGACTAAAGCTACTGAATTAGATCCATCAGATAAGTATAAGCAGCGACTCGATGAGATTAAGAACTTATCTGCAGCGACCGATGGAAAGAACTAGTTCAGGTTTAAGTGTTAAGTGCCAGATCAATTTTATTCATCACTTCATCATTCAGCATTGCAACTACTTCAAGTGAGCCTAAGTTTTCTTTAAGCTGGTTATGACCGGTGGCACCAAGTATTACAGTGCTCACGTTTGGATTTTTCAAGCACCAGGCAATTGCCATATTGCCAAGTGAGATTCCTAGATCATCAGCTAGGGATTTAAGACGTCTTACAATTTCGTTCGGTTTTGGATCAGTAAGCCAACGCTCTTTTAACCACTTAAGATTTGCCAAACTCATTCGTGATTCCGGTGGTGTTGAATCAAGGTATTTCCCGGTAAGTAAGCCGGAGGCAAGTGGTGACCAAATAGTGGTGCCCATTTTATAGCGCGCATAGAGCATAGCGTATTCTTCTTCAAATCTTTTTCTTGTTAGTAGATTATATTGTGGTTGCTCCGCGGAAGGAGCAATCAAATGATGCTTCTCAGCTATAGTATAGGCTTTTTGAATTTCATCTGCACTCCATTCACTGGTTCCCCAATACAAAATTTTCCCCTGTAAAACTAAAGTGTGCATCATCCAGACCGTTTCTTCTACGGGCACCTCCGGATCCGGACGATGGCAGAAATACAGATCCAGATATTCAATATTCAATCTTTTTAGTGCCTGATGGCATGCTTCAAAAATGTGCTTGCGATGCAATCCTTTTTGTAAGGGGCTGTTCTTCTTCGCTCCGAAAAAAACTTTGCTCGATATAAGATATGAGTCTCGATCCCATTTCATCTTCTTTAGAATCTTCCCCATCACTTTTTCTGATTTACCTCTGGCATATACTTCGGCATTATCGAAAAAATTAACTCCGCTATCATAAGCGAATTTCATTAGCGCCTCGGCAGTTGCGTCCTCAATTTGATTACCAAAGGTAACCCAAGACCCAAAGGATAGTGCACTCACGGGCAATCCTGTTTTACCGAGTTTCCTGTATTCCATGGCTAAGGATTTCTATAGTCAGCTACTTCGTTCATTCGTTAAGGAAATTACTATTTTTTTAAAACAGATTTTAAACAATTGGGAAATGCCAAACCTTTCTCTAACTTTGATTGCCTTTCCGGAAAAAATTCGACCATGTCGAAACATGCATCCCTGCGGCTCATGGCCTTGCTACTTTTTATTTCGTGCAGCAACACTTCAGCTGTTAAGGTAACAAGAATTGGCAACATGGAAGATTTAATTAAGAATGGAAACATGAATACGCAAGCTCGTCTTAGTGACTATGTTTCAACATCACATTTTTACGCAGTAGGAATAGCTACTGGCTTAAAAGGTTATATCCAAATAATGGATGGCAAGCCCTATAATTCTTCAATCGTAAACGGAAATCTCGTTATTGACTCTTCGTTCAATCAGCAAGCCACATTACTATTATATGCAGAAGTGGATGATTGGAAGGAATTTGATCTTTCCGCAGACATAAAAACCTGGCGGCAATTAGAACAATTTATAAGTAATCAGGCCATCAAGTATCATGTACCTAAAAACTGTGCATCCCCTTTTCTTCTTATCGGAACAGTAGCAGATGCCAGGTGGAGTGTAGTTGATTGGCCGGCGAATGATCAGCCCTTAGCATATAAAACAATGAATGAAGCTGGCATGCATGGCGAAATACACAACGAAGAAATTAAAGCTATTGGATTTTATTCACATAGGTCGGCAGAAGTTCTAGCGCACAAGGAGACAAATATTAATATTCACTTTCTAAATCATGATCATTCGATTGCTGGCCGTTTGGACGACATTACTCTCGATGGCAGGCTTAAATTACTTCTTCCCAAAAATTTAGTTGTAGAGAAGAAACAATAATTGCAAAATGATTTGGAAAGTTAGAGCAACTGTTCCGGATCTCCCTGGTTGATTAGTTGTTTTATATGCGGCGGTCAAAAGCAGCAAAGGGAAATGTAATATAGAGATTCAGCAACTTAACTCGGAGGTCGGGAGCGGAGTCGAACCGCTGTAAAAGGTTTTGCAGACCTCTGCCTAGCCCCTCGGCCACCCGACCCTTTAACTTCGGCGGCAAAAATAATCAATACCGAACAATGATTTTTTTGAATCTCTGAATGTGATTGGAAATTGTATTAGAAGAAAAGTTTCTTATTATAATTCAAATCTGAGCTTGTTATTTGCAGAATGTAATCTCCCCGACAAATACCAGTGATTTTAAATTCGTTCTCTCCGGTGAACCATTCAAGATTTTGATCCATCACTAATCTGCCTGTTAAGTCGAACACGCGTATTTGCACATTGTCGTCTTTGGTCATCTGCGCATCAATTGTGTATCCATCGGGGTTCCTGAAGAGCAGAACGTTTGCATCTTTCGTATTTGATGAATCCTCAATTTCCAGGCAACTTTTAGTGTGCAGGTTTATGGTTGAACCCGACCTATAAATTGGAACACCATAAAGTGTTATTGGGGAACCTTCATAAACGAATGAGCCGCTCGCCGCAATTTGATTGTATGCAGTATTAACCACTGTCCAATAAACAGTTTGTCCAATTGATGGCTTAAATTTTTGAAGTCGTCTGAAAGTAATATCCGTGCTGCATGTGTCATATTGAGTTAAAAGAGTTCCATCGGCCAGGTACATATCTTTAATGAAGCAATTAATAAAGTAATTGCATTTCTGATCAACAATGGAACTATCGTCCCAATCAAGATACCCATTGATGGCTCCATAGTCGTCTCCATTGTTCTTGCCGCCATTGCCGGGATCTTGATTGATTGTGCAATAAGAAAAAGCTGGAAACGATTTAGTAAGTGAGAACCTCTTTAGGTCAGTATTAATTTGGTTATCGTCAAACTGCTTACCCACGCCGTTGTGTTGTCGCTCATCCCAGTACCAAACTCCGCCTTCCATGCTATATTCTAAACTGTCGTACCAATGCAGTTGCTGAACCCACCCGATCATATTGTCCTGCCGGCCGTTTACAGCACCTATGTATGGTATTCCATGTTTTGTGTTTAACTCAAACATATTTCTCATGTCAAAGACATCCCAAATGTTCATAGTTAAACCCGTTACTGGATTTAGCACATCTGTTTGAAAGCTGGTGTTGGAGGGGCACCACATATCCTCCCAAGAGCTTCCACCCGAAGCTTTGACAACTGGCGGCGGAACGCTTAGCCATTCTGCTGCGATCATGTCAGGAATTAAATTCGCAGTAAGTAAGGCACCAAATCCATTGTGAGAGGAACCCGAAGCATAAACGAGGTTAGGATTAATTGAAAGGTTTTTCGTCACCCAAGTGAGAATGAACTTTACACGCGCCTGTGTGTAAGCATGAATTGTTCCGGAACTTTGAACAGGGTTTGAATCAGAATAGATATCGTAATTTTCATTATACCCAAACCAATAGGTACCTGAACCATTGGGCAACCAATCATCGATAAGTAAGATACTGCATTGATCACAGTTCTCAGGATTATAGTCGCTGAATGGGTCATCATCACGAAATAAGACGTACAAACTTTGATCAGAGGAACTGTGGCGGATAAAGGTAAAATTATAACCATAGGACCCAACATTATTGAATGCAGGCATTGTTGAAACATCCTGGTTGTTTCCCCAAATTACATATTCATAAGAAGTAGATGTCGGACTAAGTGCAATAGTATTTTGGAGAACCGGCACCGGTGCTGACTTATATTCTTGCACAGGATTGGTTAGACTGTTCATTCCCAATGTCATGTTCTTATCCTCATGCCCTGATGCAATATCTTCCACGGTCACTGCGTAGTACCATGCTTTATTGTCTGTACAGGTCACCACGTAAAGTCCCGAATTTGAAGCCAGAGGCGAACTGCCATCATTGATAACGAAATAATCGGTTTCATCCTTTAAATTAGATTTCCTGATGTTCTTGCCGGAGTTGTCAATCACATAACCCAGATAGTCACTTGAGTTAAGCTTGCCGATCGTTTCAATCTTCTCATTGGAGCGATAAACTTTATAAATCTGATTGGTGGCATTCACATTTTTCCAGGTGATGAAGACTTGCCCATTACGGTAAGTCGCTTTAATTTGAGAAACCATGTTAGCACGTGAGATGTTAATGCTAACCAAAGAGCATATGCCAAGGACATAGCCAGCTTTAGGTAGATGGAGCATTGGGTTCGGTGGTTAGTAATCTTAATCTACACTTTAATCTGCAATTGTCTGCAGATCGTGAATAGACCTTAGCAAATATAAATCCAGTTGCTGCAAGAAGTAGAGCCTTTTCGAATTATTTTCAACGAATTACAGAAAAGTGAACTGGAAAAAGAGCGCAGTTTGAGTACCGCATTCCTCGAAAGAATTTCTCTAATCTTAAAATTGAGAAAGCTAATTCAACGGCACGTTAACTAAAATTATCTGCCTGTCCCTGATATGATGAAAGTTTTGGAGATGCATTCATCACTAGAGCAAATACGAGCAAAATACGTCCCACCGCTAAAGCGTTGATCCAGGGAGAGATTCTCAGTAAAGCTTCCTTCAATTAATTCTGGTCTATCATAATATACCAGTTTACCGAGTATGTCGCGAATCTCTAACAATACATCACCATTTGGCTCTGAAGTGAAATGAGCCTCGATGTGAATAGTATTAAAAGCCGGATTGGGATATAGTACTATCGATGGACTTTCAATGTTATTTGCTTGATCTCCATTCTGAAGTTTACAGTTTGCTGTACAAACTATATTGTTAGAATTGGCTGTGCATGACTTGCTGTTCGTAACAAGGCAAGAGTAATTTCCTGCCTGGCTTGCTGTGTAAGAGCTTGTGGTGGCTCCTGAGATATTTGAAGCATTCTTTTGCCACTGATATTTAATACCTGTACCGGTGGCTGAAGCTGAAAGTACAACAGTTGCTCCATTACATAGATTCAAATTTCCTCCTGCGCTGATTGAAACGGTTGGAACCGGATTGGCCGTCACCTTTATTCCAGTCGTTGACAACTTCGTGCATCCAATGTTATCTGAAATCTGGATCTTGTAAGTTCCGCTGCTCGCAGGCTGGTAGTTTTGGGTTGTGGCTCCCGATACCGCAACTGTTCCTTTTTTCCACTGGTATGAATAGCCGGTGGTAGAAGTCGTCAAATAACTGCCGCTGTTTCCAATGCAATATGTCGTGGGGCCAACTGCGCTAATCGCAGGAGCAGGAACTACATGATCATTTGCAGCTACCGAAGCTGACGCTGTGCAACCGTGCGAATCCGTAATAGTCACGGTGAATGTTCCGCTTACCGAAACAGTGATTGCCTGGGTTGATTTTCCATTTGACCAACTATAACTTGATGCATTACTTGCAGTGAGAGTTACATTGCTCCCATCACAAAAATCTGTTGAGCCTGAAGTAGTAATTGTTGCAACGGGATTTGAATAAACTAAAGTTGTGACCGGAGAAGCGGTGCCCGTGCATCCGTTAGCGTCTGTCACCGTCAACCCGTAAGTAGATGCACTTGATGTGGTTATTGATTGTGTTGTTGCTCCATTTGACCATGAATAATGCGAATAAGTGCTGTTCGCAATCAATGTGGTAGAATGTCCCTGACATATTGAAGTGCTGCCAGTAATTGTGGGTGAAGGTGCTGTATTCACTGTAATTGAAATTGAGCTTGAACTTGCAGTGCAACCTAAAGCATCATTGATCTGAAGTTTATACGATCCCGACGATGAAGGAGTATAGGTCTGACTGGTTGCCCCGGCTAATTGTGAAGATGCTTTGAACCATGCATAGCTGTATCCCGTCGTCAACGTTGTCAGATACACACCGCTGTTGGAGCAAAACGTTGTAGTTCCCGAACTGGTGTTAATGCTAGGCGTAGGCAAAGTGTGAACGTTAACTGATATTGAATTTGAATTTGCCGTACATCCATTTGCATCTGTGACTGTGCAGTAATAAGTACCGGACGAGTTTACAGTTTGACTTTGCGTCAACTTATTATTCGACCATAAATAAGAGTTGTAAGCCTGAGTGACTGAAAGTATCACACTTCCGCCGCCACAAAATTCTGTTGGTCCACCGGCAGTAATTGATGGAGTGGTAACCGAATTGACGGTCATGACTTTTGGATCGGAAGTGCCTGTGCAGGCATTTCCATCCGTAACCTTTAGCGTGTACGAGCCAGCGCTGCTAACCAAGATTGCAGCAGCAGTAGCTCCGGTGGACCATAGATAGGATGCGTAACTTGTGTTTGATGCACTTAGCGAAGTCGATTGCCCTTCGCAAATGGTAGAGCTTCCGTTGATAGCGGGAGCAGGTGCTGTATTTACCGTAGTACCGAAAATATTTGAAAAAGCTGTACAACCATTAGTATCTGTGATTTTGACTTTATAATTGCCTGAAGAAGTCGGCGTGTAGTTTTGATTTGTCGCACCTGTCTGCGCAACAGAGCCTTTATACCAGGCATAGTAGTATCCCGTAGCCGCAGTAGTAAGATATACTCCGCTGTTGGAGCAGAAGATTGCTGCGCCTGTGCTGCTCGATACCGTCGGCGCATTCAATTGAATTAAGTTCAAATTAATACCAGAAGAAGTTGCAGAACAGGAGAGGTGAGTGACAACCACCGTATAGGTTGCCGCTTGTGAAACAGTATAGTTTGATGTGGTTGCGCCTGAAACATTCATTCCATTCTTCTTCCACTGATAGGTAAGTCCGCTTCCTGTATTTGCTTGCAGGGTAATGTTGCTTCCTGAACATATACTGACATCACCAGAAGGGGTTACGACAGCCGATACGACGCCCTCATCAATTTGTCCGTTGCAATTATCATCAACTTCATTGCAAACTTCACTGGCTCCGGGGTGAACAGAGGCACTTGCATCATTGCAATCAGTATTATTTGAAACATACCCCGAAGGAGCAGAGCAAGCAAGTGTCGAGAAAACTACATTCCCGTACCCATCACCATCAGCATCTGCATAGTAAGTAGTTTTTACTCCCTCATCTACCTGACCATCGCAGTTATCATCAATTCCGTTACAAATTTCAGTGGCGCCCGGATGAACTGATGAGTTTCCGTCATTGCAATCCGTGCTGTTTGACACGTAACCACTCGGTGCTGTTGCTGCTTGAACAGTAGCATTTATGTTTCCATAACCGTCACCATCTGCATCTGCATAAAATATAAAGAGATTCGCTTCATCTATTTGCCCATTGCAATTATCATCGATGCCGTTCACAATCTCAACTGCATTAGGATGAATATTCGGATTTGTATCATCGCAATCAGAATAATCTGCTACAAATCCATTTGGCGCACTGCATGCAATAGTCGTTACGCTCGAATTTCCGTATCCATCGCCATCAGCATCTTGGTAAAATGTTGACTTTACTCCCTCATCAATCTGTCCATCGCAATTATCGTCAATGCCATTGCAGATCTCTATTGCTCCGGGATGAACTGAAGAATTTGTGTCATTGCAATCTGTGCTATTTGTGACATAACCACTAGGCGCAGCACAGGACTGTATGGTGGAGGATAGATTGCCATATCCATCTCCATCTGCATCAGCATAAAAGGTGCTCATTTGTGCTGAACTTGATTGAACAGTTATCGTAGAACCGGATCGTTTTATTTTAACTCCATAAAGAGTGACAGGTCCTCCATTATATACAAAACTGCCTGATTGTATCAAGGTATTGTTCGCCGCATAATTGGTCCATGAAAGAGTTTGTCCCTCTTCGGGATGAAAATTTTGAATACGTCGCAACGTTATATCGGCCGTGCAAGTGTCGTATTGAGTCTGAAGAACACCACCCACATACATGTCTTTTACATTGCACTTAATGGAATAACTACAAGGTTGATCACTGATGGAGTTATCATCCCAATCCAAATAGCCATTGAGTGCACCATAAGGATCTCCGGAGTTGGGATCACTATTTCCCGGATTCTGATTTATTGTACAATATGAAAATGCAGGATAGGATTTGGTTGTGCTGAAGCGACTGTAATTAATAGTCGCTTCCGTATCAGCAAAGTTTTTTCCTAAACCATTGTGATTCCTTTGATCCCAAAACCAAATCCCGCCTTGAAGTGAAATATTTACTGAATCATACCAGTTGTAAGTTTGAACCCATCCAATCGTTACATCTTTCTTTCCATTAACTCCACCAATGTATGGGATACCTCTGTCGTTATTGATTCGAAACATGGCGCGAAAATCAAACAAAGTCCAAATAGGAATTGGCAATCCGGTGTTAGGGTCGTTAACATCTGTAGGTAAATCAGCGGTATTTGCGCACCATACCTTTTCCCACGAACTTCCATTCAAGGCTTTAACTATTGGCGGAGGAACAGTGCCCCATTCCGCTGCGATCATTCCCGGATCAATCATTCCGGTAAGTATGGCGCCAAATCCGTTGTGTGATGTTCCGGAACAATAGATTCGTGTTCCATCAACTTGTTTGTTGGCGACTATCCAATTAATTGTCCATTTAACTCTTGCATGTGTGTAGCTCCTGACAGTTCCGGTTGTGAATGCGACATTGTTTGTAGTTGAATAAATGTTGTATCCGTCATTATAGCCAAACCAATAGGTCGATGTTCCGTTAGGCAACCAATCATCCATAACCAGAGAATTGCAGTTACCACATTGAGCGGGTGAAGCGAAATGAGTGAAAGGATCAGTGTCACGGAAAAATATGTAGAGCGGGACATTTCCTGTGGTGTGTGAAATGTAAGTAAAGTTGTAACCATAAGAACCACAGTTGTTGAAAGCAGGCAGACTCGTTGTAGTCTGATTATTTCCCCACACTACGTATTCATAATCTACATCGCCACTGTTGTCAATCACTGTGTTTTGAAGGATGGGCTGAACATCTGCAACCGCTTCTTGTACGCCCGTCGAAAGAGTATTCGAACCGGATACGATTGATTTATTCTCAACGTTGGTTGACATGTCCGTTACAGTGACGGCATAATACCAAATCTGATTGTTAGTGCAGGTAACCACATACAACCCTTGATTCGAAGCCAGTGACCCCGCACTCGGATTGATAGTAAAATAAATATTGCTGCCTTTCAGGTTCGACTTTCTGATATTCTTTCCTGAGTTGTCCATCACGTATCCCAGGTAAGTTGAGCTATTCAGCTGCGATTGCGCAGTAATTGCTGAGCTCGAACGATAAACATTATACTTCAGATTTGTCGCAGAAGGATTTGTCCAGGTAAGGAATACCTGTCCGTTTTGATAAGTGGCACTCAGCGAAGTCACCTGATAAGCAAATGAATTGCTAAGAACTAACAGAAATGGGATGAAGGCAAACAGAGCGCGTTGGAAGTGTTTCATAATATTTGGTTTTTCCTGGTGAGGAAACTTGGGGACTTCCTGGCACGCGAGTAGGTATGGAAAGAAAATTTCGCGCTGCATAATTCGCAACGTGATGAGTTTTTTTTTGTTACACAGAACTAGACGCTTGTTTTATTGCGGAGAAATAATGTAGAAACGAATGCCTTGAATATCATTCCCAAATAGACCGCAAGGATGAATAGGGAGAAAGAAATTAATTTGAATAAGTACAAAGAATGGTGGGCTATTCCATATTTCGAAGGTGTTTATTCTTCAAATCGAAGTAGATTTTTTTGTCGCAACTCGATATAGCGTCCAGCCCATCACACAAAAGATTACAGCGCCAAGAAGCTGATAGCCGGCATCGCCGGTTATTCTGCTCACCGCTTTTTCAAAATCTATTTTTTGCAATGCACTATTCATGCTTTCAGGGATTGAAAGCAAAGCCACAATCACTCCTGCCAAAGTTCCTCCTGCAACTAAACCGGTCGCGAACAAACTTCCCCTGCCCAGCTCACCACTTTCAATTGTTTCGCCTCTTCTTTTCGCGCGATGATCAACCATTCTTTTAATAACTCCTCCCGCAAAAATTGGAAGTGTGGTAGAGATTGGGAGATATGCGCCAACGGCAAAATTCAAAGCATTCACTCCGCTTAATTCCATTGTTATTGCAAGGAAGACTCCTGCTAAAACAAATTTCCAATCGAGATTAAACGACAACATGCCCCGAATGAGAGTCGCCATCAATGTACCCTGCGGGGCAGGAAACTTATCGCTGCCGATTGCATGAGTAATTCCTTTGGCCGCCATGTCCGGTGTGGGAATGTCAAGCAATTTCACCGTGAGACCAATCACGAGTGATGAAACAATTGCACCAATGAACAAACTCATTTGCTGGTATCGTGGAGTAGCGCCTACAATGAATCCGGTTTTTAAATCCTGCGAAGTCGCGCCGCCATTTGCAGCCGCAATGCAAACAATTCCTCCCACCACCAAAACCATCGGCTCATAAAAACTTCCGGTCATTCCAAAACCAATGAACACAAGGGAAGTTGCCATCAGCGTGGCGATTGTCATTCCTGATATCGGATTTGAACTGGAGCCAATAATTCCGACAATTCTGCTCGACACCGTAACGAAAAAAAATCCAAAAACAATTACCAGAATGCCGATCAGAATTTTTTGCGCAATCGAATCTCCCGGGATTTGCGGCATGAGAGAAATCAGAACAATCAATGCGAGACATCCAAGCAGCACCGTTCTGATTGAAAGATCGTTTTCTGTTCTGAGTTTCGTTGCGTGGTCTTCTTTATTCTTGAATGAACCAAGGCTGTCGCGGAATGAAGAGACAATTGTTGGAATAGTTTTCATCAATGTCATAAATCCGCCGGCCGCAACTGCACCGGCACCAATCTGTCGGATGTAAGCGTGATAAATTGCAGTTGGAAAAGAAGCGAACGTATGAGTGACGGGATCCCAACCATCAGTGCCTCCTGCAACATTGATATCTTTCAGGTAATTCAGTTTTACCAATTGTTGCGCAATCGTATCCATTGGAATGAGAGATGCGATTAGCGGAATCAATCCCAGCCATGACAGCACACCACCGGCAACAAGAATTCCTGCAATTCGAAAACCAATGATGTAACCAACTCCAAGATATTCGGGTGTCACATCAGCGTTCACTGTTGCGGAAGGAAAATATTTATTCGCTTGCTGCGATACGTAAGTTGGTGTTTCAGCAATGATGTGAAGGACGTGCTGAAAAAATGCATACACCACGGCGAATCCCAAACCCTGATAGGCCGTTTTCGCAAATTCACCGCCCTTGTCACCTGCAATCAAAACAGAGCCACAAGCTGTACCTTCCGGGTAAGGAAGATTTCCGTGTTCTTTCACGATGAGCGATCGGCGAAGCGGGATCATCATCAAAGTGCCGAGCATGCCGCCAAGTGCGGCAAGTGTGAAGATGGTCCAGTAATTAAAGAATGAAGCGCCAACGCTTGTTCCATTTGTTCCGATGGATAAAAACAAAAATCCGGTGAGCGTAAATACGACACCGGATGCGATGCTTTCACCTGCAGAACCGGCGGTTTGAATAATGTTGTTTTCAAGAATGGTTGTGCCGAATAATTTTCTTCCAAGAGAAATTGCAATTACGGCAATGGGAATAGAAGCAGAAACCGTGAGACCCGCTCTTAAAGCGAGGTACACATTGGCGGCACCGAAAAGAATTCCGAAGATCGCTCCCATGATCACAGCACGCGGCGTGAATTCCTTCATCATTAAATCAGGGGCGATGTAGGGCTTGAAAGTTTTTCCGTTTTCTGCCATAAGAGTGATTTGTCGGCTACTTGTTAACTGTTATTGGAAAATGACGGGCATAAAGAAAATGTTTTCAAAGCAATTCCAAACTTGATTATTCCATTTTGCTCACTGAAGGTTGCCAACTGCCAACTAATTCTTTTTCATTCCTTCCACAAAACATCCTCTGCATCTTGGCTCGTAGAGATCTTTTTCTCCCAGCATCACTTGCGAAATTTGATTCGATTTTCTGAAAGAATAGGAAGCAAGGTTCCCGCACACAGCGCAAATGGCATGAAGCTTTGTTGCGTATTCGGCCTTCGCGAGTAAATTGCTCATGGGCCCGAATGGTTTACCGGTAAAGTCCATGTCCAGGCCGGCTGCAATTACGCGAATTCCTTTTTCAGCAAGCAGGTCGCAGACTCTCGGAAGCTCGAGATCGAAAAATTGCGCTTCATCAATTCCTATTACTTCGTTTTCTTCTGCGAGAAGAAGAATTTGCTCTGAATGATGAACCGGAGTGGAAGGAATATAATTTTCATCGTGCGAAACAATATTTGTTTCGTGATAACGAACGTCAGTCGCCGGTTTGAAAATTTCTACTTTCTGATTTGCAATCTTCGCACGCTTCAGCCGGCGAATGAGCTCTTCCGTTTTCCCGGAGAACATGCATCCGCAAATCACTTCAATCCATCCGGCACGCTGCTGACGAATATAAGGTTCGATGAACATGGCGGGAAATTACTGAAAGAATACAGTCAGTTCTAAGCAATAGACGGTGACCACATTCGTTTTTTGCAGCGGGGTTAAAGCAACAATCGCAGCTGATATACGTAACTTTGAATTCCTTTCAAAATGCTATGAATGAGTTTCAGCGAGTGAAATCAGTAAGTGAGAAGATGCGGCATCTGCTGGAAACGGTGAACAGAAACGGCGGACGCTTCTCCGCCATTGAAAAAGATCTGTTAGTAGGTTACATGAGAGAACTTTACGAACTCGCAGTAAGCATTCAGCCTTCAACCACTACACAGTCCGTCAATTCAGTTGATCACCTGCCTCAAAATGAAATGCCGTCAAAACCTGAGGAAGAAAAAAATCATGCTGATGAGAATGAAGAAGTGCAGGATGGGAAGAATGAAAATATTTCGAAGAAGAGCATTACTGAAATTTATGCCGAGCGAAATATGAACGGTAAGAGCTCTGTGAATGAACGTTTCAAAAAGCAATTGCCGGAAGTCGCAGATAAACTCCGCCAAACACCCATCAAGGATTTGAAGGGCTACATCGGACTAAATAAACGTTTTGCTTTTATCGAGGCACTCTTCAATGATCGCGAAGAGGAATACGAAAACGTGGTATCGAAAGTAAATGGCTTCAAGAGTTATGAAGAAGCTGTGAATTATTTGCGTTCAGAGGTCTTGCAGAAATTTGAATGGAGTGATGACGAGCCGCTGGTGGGTGAATTTTTCACGCTCGTGATGCGCCGCTACCTTAAATAATTTTTCCGAGGTAATTCATGATTTTCGCTGTTGCGCCCGTTTCGCTTTTCACCCAATCTTTATTTGATTTTCCGAGCTGTTCATTTTCTGTCTTGTTGAAAAATTCAAATGCAGTTTTCAGTTCTGAAAAATCCTTTACGGATTTTCCTCCGCCAGTCTCGATAATTTTTTTTGCTTCGTTGAATTTTTGGTAATTTGGGCCGAACAATACCGGAATGCCGTACACAGCCGCTTCGAGCACGTTATGAATTCCTCTTCCAAATCCGCCCCCGATGTAGGCGATATCTGCGTAGTGATAAATGGAAGAGAGAAAACCAATCTTATCTATAATGAGAGTTTTTCCATCAGGGATTGCTTCTTGATTTTCTGCATCAGAATAGAGAATTGAATTCGAAATATTTTTCTTCAAATCCTGAATGTGCGTGGTGTCAATTTCGTGAGGCACAATGATCCATCTCCATGACTCGTCCGTGTCAGCAATAAGTTGCTGTAAAATTTTTTCATCTGCCGCCCATGTACTTCCGGCCACAAATAATTTCATATTTCCTTTGAATTGGGCGATCAGGGGAAGTTGCATCGGTGATTCGGCAATTTGCCATACACGATCGAAGCGAGTATCGCCGGCAAGTTCCGCATTCGTGAAATTATTTTTTTCGAGAAGGTGAAGAGAATTTCTGTCCTGAACAAAAATTCTTTCAAGCGACATCACAACATTTTTCAGTGGCTTAAACCACGGCTTAAAAAGCAGATGATTCTCTCTGAATATGGCAGAGATGAATGCGGCAGGAATTTCTCTCTGGTTGATTTCAGTGAGAAAATGAAACCAGAATTCATATTTCACAAACACAACGAGCTTTGGTTGAAGGAGTGAAATAAACTTTTCAGCATTCTTTCTTGTGTCAGCGGGCAAATAAAAAACGTAATCGGCGCCTGAATAATTTTTTCTCAACTCAAATCCCGAAGGAGAAAAAAAAGTGAGCACAATTTTTTGTGAAGGGAATTTTTGTCTGAGCGCCTCGATCACTGGCCGCGCCTGTTCAAACTCTCCGACTGAAGCGCAATGAAACCATATACGATCCTCATTTGGCTTGAGCGCGAGCTGTACTTTATGAAGGAGATTTTTTCTTCCCGCCACCCATTGTCCAGCCTTCGCGTTTTGAATTGAAGCAATCTGAATGGCGGTGCGGTAAAAAAATATTCCGAGGTTATAGAAAGCAGTGTACATCTTCTTCACGCCGAAAAATTACGGAGAAGGATGTAGACATTAATGAAATCAATACGTGTAAAATCGCTGTTCTCCTCTGCCATAAAAAGGTAATAGCCAAGCCAGCTTTAGGCCCACAAGAATGTCGAGCCGCTTTGTTCCATCATGTTTCATTTGATCAAAGTTGTAATCACGGCGGTTCTGTGTAAATCCTTCAATTGCTTCCACACCTCCATTGAAGTTGAGTAACTTTCTTTTATCAAGACGCAGAAAACCGACATATTCTGAAATTGCAAATCCGTTTGTCAGGCGGTCATAGCCTTTCGCATAGTCACCGGTGACATAAGGAACCGCATGATCAGGATCTTCAATTTTTATTTTATGCTGAAGAAAGCCTGCCCCAAGCATTACGTTGATTCCGGAATTAGAGTTAGAAGCAGAAACCGGTAATAGTTTTCCGATTTTTCCGAAAAATGTGTAGCCGCGTTCAAATAAAATCACCTCTTCAGCGATGCCGTTTGTTCCAATCAGAAATCCTTGTGACGTAAAAAGTTGATTTAAGATGGTGTCTTCCTTAATATTTCCTCCAAATAGCAAATTCGCTTCACCGCCGATGATCCAATTGTAGCGCATCTTGAAAAAAAAAGCTCCGCCAATGTTATTGTTGACTCCAAAGCGCTGGGCCATATCAGAAAACGGAAACTGAACTGCATAGCTGAGCTGAAGCAGTTTAGCATTCACAATTGTATCGCCGAGATTATTTCGCTTCTGCGCCGAGGCAGAAAACCACACCATCAAGTTCATTAGAATAATGAAGAACAGTATTCTCATCGCAGCGAAAGTAGCCGAAATTTAAAATGGAACGACGATGGTTTGCCGCATTAGAAATTTTAAGATTTATTCCCGGGGTAAGAAAGCCACTTAATTATTTTTTCAAAAATTGATTTTCGAACAAGAATTTTTTGAGGCTCTGATATTTTTCTCTTTATTTGTAGTTACATAAAACACTATTCCTTATGAAAACGCTATTCCCTGCCACAAATACACCACCGCACCCCCGCGCGCGATGCCCAAAGAGTGATCACTCTCATTTATTCTGCAACAAATTCTGCTGATCAGACTTCCTGAGCTTCATTATTGAGATCTCATCGGTGTTCGATTTATTACTTGATGCTGATATAATGTGAGTTTGAGCGGAGATTTGTAAAATGCATAGCAAACCATAACGTTTTTTCATTACCTCAGGCATAATAAAACACTATTCCATCATGAAACTAAGAATTCTCATAATAATGATGGGACTATCCCGGACAATGGTCTCTGCACAATCAAATTTTTTTCCCGGCACGGGTAGCGTAGGCATCGGGACAATCACTCCGGACACTTCAGCTATTCTCGAAATCAAAAGCACACAACAGGGAGTACTGATTCCGCGCATGAAAAAAGTACAACGCGATTCAATTCATATTCCTACTACTGGATTGTTGATCTACCAGACCAACGGGACTCCCGGATTTTATTACTACAACGGCTCACTATGGACACCCTTAAGTCCATCAGGTGCTAATACAGCGTTGTCAAATCTTAAATCACCTTCCGTTAATTCAGTCTTACAACCTCTTGCTGACGACTCAATCAATCTCGGGGCTCCCGACAGAAATTGGAAATCAACTTATTTGAAATCAATAAATATTGATGGAGATGTTTTCGTCTACGATGGAAACAATAGAGACAGCGATAACACCTTCATTGGTGCTACACATAATTTTACCAATGTGGGAGGAAAGAATACTTGGGTGGGTAACAATGCCGGTGCTGGGAACATCACCGGATATGATAACACATTTGTAGGGTATTCTGCGGGAAAGAGCAATACCATTGGTTCACGCAACAGTTTTTTTGGAAAGAATGCCGGACTTACCACTAAAGGTGGTTTGAAGTTGACATTTTTGGGTTCCAATGCAGGCAAGGCAAATACTACTGCATTGTCCAATGCATTTGTGGGAGCTTTCTCCGGATATAAAACCAAAACAGGAGGAGTCAATGCTTTTTTCGGAGATCAAACTGGCACTTTAAATATCAGCAATGTTCAAAATGTTTGCATAGGCTCTCATTCCGGGGTAATCAATGTTGGCTCTGGGAATTCATTTATAGGTTACTCAAGCGGGGCAAAAATTACAACCGGAGCTAACAACACTTTTGTAGGATCCGGAGCCGATGCTACACTCTTGTCGGCAAGTAACTCAATAGCTATCGGATACTTGGCGACGGTTGATCAAAGTAATGTGATTCGGTTCGGCGACACGGATGTGATAAAGATTGGAATCGGGTGTTCGCCTTTGACCGACGATGTTTTGGATTTTCAGGTTACTACGGCTAAACTCACGACAGGCGGCGCATGGACCAATGCATCGGACAGAAAACTCAAGAACAATTTTCAAAACCTGAATTCTGATGATATTCTCGAAAAAGTAAATCTGCTGCGTATTCAACGCTGGCATTACATTGCTGATCAGGATGCGTCGACCCACATAGGGCCCGTTGCACAGGAGTTTTATCAGCTTTTCGAAGCAGGTGATGATAGCACTATTGCCACCACTGATCCTTCAGGTGTAGCTCTCAAAGCAATTCAGGCATTGACGGAAAAAGGAGAGCATAAGGATGCAATCATTGCACAGCAGAAATCTCAAATTGAAGAGTTGAAGACGATGATAGCGGACTTAAGACAATCTCTTTCGCAATACAGCTTGAATTATCAGAACTCAAAAGAGCAAATTGAGAACTCGATTGACCAAAAGAAAACAGGTGCCAAATGATTAGTGAGAACTCAAAGTTTCCAGCTGAATCAATTCATGCAACTGCGATTGCCTGGCTATTACACAGCGGCTTTACCTGTATGTTACCAAACAGGACCACGACACTTTTAGAGCGACTTAAACTTTATTATTCGACTAATTAAAATACCGGTAAAATGAAAACACTAATTATTGCTGTAACTGCACTGTTAACTTCAACATGTTGTATAGCGCAGGCAAATCTGTTTCCATCAAGTGGTAGCGTTGGTATCGGAACAAGCACACCCGACACATCTGCGCTGCTGGAAATTAAAAGCATCCGTCAGGGATTGCTTATTCCTCGTATGACCAAAGTACAACGCGATTCAATTTATCTTCCGGCTACAGGATTATTGATTTTTCAAACAGACACAATTCCGGGTTTTTATTATTTCAATGGCACTTCATGGACTGCACTGAGCGGTGTATTCGCTAATACGGCGTTGTCAAATCTTCAATCAACTTCAATTAACTTAAGCCTCGTCCCTTTTGCCGATAATGCCATTAGCCTCGGTAGTTCTTCAAAAAAGTGGAGTACCCTTTACGCCAGGCAAATAAGCCTTGACGGCGATGTATTTGTCAGCGATGGAAATAATAAAGACAGTGCTAACACTTTAATAGGAGCCACACACAATACTACTAATACGGGCGGGAGTAATGTATGGGTGGGTAATGATGCGGGCAGAGTCAACACAACCGGCTATAGCAATACCTTCGTTGGCTACGCTGCCGGTAAAGCAAACACGATTGGCTCTAACCTTTGCTTCTTCGGAACGTTTTCAGGATTTTCAAATACTACCGGTGTAGAAAATACTTTTTTGGGTTATGGTACCGGACAAGCGAATACTACCGGCTCGTCTAATACATTTGTTGGATATAAATCCGGAATTAAAAACATTGATGGTGGATCCAATGCATTCCTTGGAGACTTGACCGGAAATCAAAATGTCAGTGGAGCTCAGAATGTTTTTATTGGTGCACGAGCAGGTATTGTGAGCACAGCGTCGAACAATACATTCCTTGGCTATGGAAGCGGCCTCAATGTAACTACCGGTTCAAACAACACATTCATTGGCTCTACAACAAATTCGAGCGCAGTTGATATTGTCAATTCAATAGTCATAGGTTACAATTGTAATGTTGATCAGAGTAACACGATTCGCATTGGCAATCCGAGTATTACCAAGATCGGCATTGGACGCACTCCTTCCACAAACGACATTATGGACTTCCAAGTGACAACTGCTAAACTCACAACGGGTGGTGTTTGGACCAATGCTTCTGACCGGCGATTGAAAAATAATTTTCAGGATCTCGATGCCAATGATATTTTAAATAAAGTGAACCAGCTTCACATTCAGCGGTGGCATTACATTGCGGATCGACAACCTGTCACACACATCGGACCCGTGGCTCAGGATTTTCACGCTTTGTTTGGCGTAGGAGATGATACGACCATCTCTACTATTGATCCGTCAGGAGTAGCTCTCCTGGCGATACAAGCGTTGACAAAAAAAGACAAGACGAGAGACACAGCAATAGCACAACAGCAGGCGCAGATTAACGAACTAATGGCTGAAGTAACCGACATGCAGCAGTCACTGTCTCAGTGTTTAACAAATGATCAGAAAGCGCATCAACAGGAGCGAAGAATTATGGGAATGGATGGAGCTCAACTCGACCAAAATGTTCCAAATCCATTTTCGGAAAATACGGTTATCAGATGTTTTCTCCCTTCAAGCGCAAAGTCAGCAATGATCACCATCTCATCAATGGACGGAAAGGAGCTCAAATCTTTTCCACTCTCGGTTTCAGGCTTAAATGAAATCACGATTAATGGCGGAACGCTGGCTAATGGGGAATACATGTATTCATTGATCATTGACGGGAAGCAAGTTGATTCTAAGACAATGGTTCTTACCAAATAGAACCAGGAATTTAGTTACATCACCCCTGATTCAGAAGCAGAGGCAACGAGCTCGGCGTCGGTATTACTGATGATTTGTGAGTGGTCTTAGTAAGCCGCGGCAATCCGAAATTCATACATCCTATATTTGCGCTCACAATGAGCACTGCCATAATGCGCAAGATTGAAATGGTTGATTTGAAGGCGCAATACCGGAAGATCAAGCCTGAATTAGATCGCGCTATTCAGGAAGTAGTTGATTCAGCGGCCTTCATCGGCGGAAAACCTATTCAGGATTTTGCGAGAGAATTTGAAAATTATCTCGAAGTGAAACATGTGATTCCCTGTGCGAATGGAACGGATGCACTTCAGATTTCGATGATGGCACTCAATCTTCAGCCGGGTGACGAAGTGATCTGCCCATCGTTCACTTATTTCGCCACGGTAGAAGTAATTGCGCTATTGAAACTTTCTCCGGTTTTCATTGATGTGAATCCCGAAACATTCAACGTTGAAGCTTCAGAAATAGAAAAAGCAATTTCAGCGAAAACAAAAGCCATTGTGCCGGTTCATTTGTATGGGCAAAGTGCTAATCTGGAATCCATTGCCGAAATCGGAAAGAAATACAGCATTCCGATCATCGAAGATAATGCGCAAGCTACAGGAGGGGAATTCATTTTTTCAAGCGGAAAAGTAAAGAAAACCGGAACCGTTGCAGAAATCGGCTGCACGTCCTTTTTCCCTTCGAAAAACCTCGGATGTTTCGGAGATGGCGGCGCCATAATGACAAACGATGATGTTCTTGCCGAAAGATTAAAGATGATTGCGAATCACGGGCAGCGCATTCGCTATTATCATGATCTCATTGGCGTGAATTCGCGGCTTGACACCATTCAGGCTGCGGTGTTGCGCGTAAAGCTTAAACATCTTGACGAATACATCGAAGCAAGAAGAAAGGCAGCAGACTTTTATGATCAGGCATTTTCGAACCATACTAAAATCAAAATTCCTTCGAGAGCAAAATATGCCAAGCATGTTTTTCATCAGTATACTCTGATTGTCGAAGAAAGAAGAAATGAATTGGTGGAACATTTGAAATCGCATGATATTCCGGCAATGATTTATTATCCGGTTGCCTGCGATCAGCAAAAAGCATTTGAGGGGAAAGGAAGAGTATCCGGTGATTTGAAACACACGCGATGGCTGAGCGATCGGGTCATTTCACTGCCCATGCATACTGAACTAGATGAAGAGCAGTTGCAACATATCACAAAATCCGTATTGAGTTTTTATGCCTGATGCAACAACGTATCGGTTGCATCGTAACATCATTCACTTTTTAAATTAATAACCAGTATAATAAAGCAGAACCCCAACCATGAATCTCGCTGTAATAGGAACTGGATATGTCGGGCTCGTCACAGGAACTTGCCTGGCTGAAATGGGAAATGAAGTAATCTGTGTTGACATTGATGAAGAGAAAGTCCGTTCACTTAGTAATGGAAAGCTCACGATTTACGAACCTGATCTTGACGTGTTGTTCGAGCGTAATCTCCGCCAGGGCCGGTTGCATTTTACAACATCATTGAGCGATGCGGTGCGCCAGTCAAAGATTCTATTCCTTGCCTTGCCCACGCCTGAAGGTGACGATGGAAGCGCTGATCTTTCTTATGTGCTCAATGCGGCTTTTGAAATCGGAAAGCTGATCACTGAACACAAAATCATTGTTGACAAGAGCACGGTACCCGTTGGAACTGCTGAAAAAGTTCACGAAGCTCTCGCCGCAAATGCACGTGCAGATTTTGATGTGGTTTCCAATCCTGAGTTTCTGCGTGAAGGGATTGCCGTAGAAGATTTCATGAAACCGGATCGTGTAATTCTCGGCACATCTAGTGAGCGCGCAAGAAAAGTGATGGAGCAATTGTTTGAACCTTTCGTTCGGCAGGGCAATCCGATCCTATTCATGGATGAGCGTTCTGCTGAGATGACAAAGTATGCAGCAAATGCCTATCTCGCTTCACGCATTTCATTTATGAATGACATTGCTAACCTCTGCGAAATACTCGGTTGCGATGTAGACATGGTGAGAAAAGGAGTGGGTGCTGACGCAAGAATCGGAAAACGATTTTTATTCCCCGGCATTGGCTATGGAGGAAGTTGTTTTCCGAAAGATGTAAAAGCACTCTCAAAAATTGGTGAAGAAGCAAACTATGAAATGAAGATTTTGAATGCTGTAATGAAAGTGAATGAGCGGCAACGGATAGTCCTTGTAAAGAAGCTCGATGAATTCTTTGCCCGTGATTACAAGGGAAAAAAAATCGGCATCTGGGGCATTGCCTTCAAACCCAATACTGATGACATTCGTGAGGCGCCATCGGTTTACATCATCAATGAATTGCTGAAGCGCGAATCCAGAGTTTTGGTATACGACCCTGAAGCGATGAATAACCTGAGAAAAATTTTTGGCGATAAAATTTCTTATTGCGAAGACATGTATTCCTGCCTGGTTGGAGTTGATGCCCTTCTCATTCTCACCGAATGGAGTTTGTTCCGCACGGTAGATTTTGACAAGATGGCCTCGCTCATGAAAGAGAAAGTAATTTTCGACGGAAGGAACCTCTACAATCTTGATCAGCTTATCGATCACGGATTTTACTACAACAGTATCGGAAGGCAAACGGTTGTTCCGAAAAGTGTGGGCAAGAAAAATCTCCACGGAACAAATTAAATGCTCATCATCACTTTGAATCACTCATTCTTTACCTTCGTGCACAGCATAAAGAAATGAGTAAACGAATTCTCATCACCGGCGCCGCCGGTTTCATCGGTTCACATTTATGCGATCGCTTCGTAAATGAAGATTTTGATGTCATTGGCATGGATAATCTGATCACCGGCGACCTGAAAAACATCGAGCATTTATTTCCGAAAAAGAATTTCAACTTCTATCATCACGATGTTTCGAAGTTTGTGTATGTGCCCGGCGATCTGCATTACATTCTTCATTTTGCTTCGCCGGCAAGTCCTGTTGACTATGTAAAATTTCCGATTCAAACATTGAAGGTCGGTTCCCTCGGAACACATAATTGTCTGGGACTGGCGAAAGCAAAAGGCGCGCGCATTCTTCTTGCTTCCACTTCCGAAGTATACGGTGATCCACTCGTGCATCCGCAAACGGAAGAATACTGGGGCAACGTAAATCCCGTGGGCCCGCGCAGCATGTATGATGAAGCGAAGCGTTTCCAGGAAGCGATCACGATGGCGTATCACAATGCGCACGGAGTGGAAACACGAATCGTTCGCATCTTCAACACGTATGGACCGCGCATGCGATTGAATGATGGCCGTGTGCTTCCAAACTTTTTTTATCAAGCCATCACCGGTGAAGACATCACGGTGTATGGCGACGGTTCACAAACGCGTTCGTTCTGTTATGTGAGTGATCTGGTGGAAGGAATTTATCGCCTTCTCTTTTCCGATTATTTCATGCCGGTTAATTGCGGTAATCCTGATGAGATCACCATTCTTCAATTCGCAGAGGAAATTATTAAGCTCACAGGAACTTCGCAAAAAATTATTTTCAAGCCATTGCCGAAGGATGATCCTAAGCAACGTCAGCCAAATATTGACAAGGCAAGAAAACTCCTCGGCTGGGAACCGAAAGTTTCAAGAAGCGAAGGATTAAAGATTACTTATGACTATTTCAAAAAGGTCTTGAATAAAACTTCAGCCTCCGCTTCCTGAATTTTCCATTCGCGATTCTCCATTCGAAATTCGAAATCACTAAGTTTGCGCTCTTTCATGAGTGACACCAGAATTTACTTCGCACACCCGACGGCAGTAATCGATGAAGGATGTTCCATTGGAAAAGGAACGAAGATCTGGCATTTCAGTCATGTAATGAGCGACGCGGTAATCGGTGAGAATTGCAACCTCGGGCAAAATGTAGTCGTTTCACCGGAAGTTATTCTAGGAAGAAATGTGAAGGTGCAGAACAACGTTTCCATTTTCACCGGTGTGATCTGTGAGGATAATGTTTTCCTCGGTCCGTCGATGGTGTTTACCAATGTGATCAATCCCAGAAGTGCTGTCTCAAGAAAAGATCAATACAAGAAAACGCTGGTGAAGAAGGGAGCAACGATTGGAGCTAATGCAACAATCATTTGCGGCATCACCCTCGGAGAATTTGCATTCATAGGCGCAGGCGCAGTGGTGAATCGGGATGTAAAACCATACTCGCTCGTTGTCGGGAATCCTGCAAAGCATATTGGCTGGATGAGTGAGTTTGGGCATCGGTTGCAATTTGATTCAAAGGGAAAGGCAAAATGTCCCGAAAGCGGAGAGGAATATGAATTGAAGAATGATGAGGTGAAAAAAATTCATTGAACAAACTCAAGTTTTATCTGTGTATTCTGATTTAGTTGAAAAGAAAGCAAAGCTTGCAGTGATCGGACTTGGCTATGTGGGATTACCGGTGGCACTGGCCTTCGCGAAGAAAATTTCAGTGCTGGGTTTCGATATTGATGTGTCCCGGATTCAAATGCTGAAGCAGGGAATTGATCCAAGCAAAGAATTGGATAAAAAGGAATTCGAGGACTGTGACATTGATTTCATTGATGATGTGGAAGAATTAAAGCATGCAAGTTTTTTCATTGTATGCGTGCCGACGCCTGTAGATGATCACAATGTGCCAGATCTTATTCCATTGATTAGCGCTTCCGAAACTGTTGGCGATGTAATAAAACGCGGAGATTTTGTCGTATATGAATCGACCACATATCCCGGCTGCACGGAAGAAGATTGCCTTCCCGTGATCGAAGATTTTTCAGGATTGAAAGGAAGAAGGGATTTCAAATTTGGTTATTCACCTGAACGCATTAATCCGGGCGATCATCATCACACGATTGACACGGTGATCAAAGTAGTTTCTGGATGCGATGAAGAAGCACTTGAGGAAATTGCAAAAACATATTCGCTCATTTGCAAAGCCGGTGTACATAAAGCACCTTCCATCAAAGTAGCTGAAGCAGCAAAAATTATTGAGAACACACAACGGGATGTGAACATTGCCTTAATGAATGAGCTCTCGAGAATTTTTCAAAAACTCGGCATTAATACCTATGATGTTCTTGAAGCTGCATCCACAAAATGGAACTTCCTTAAATTTTATCCTGGACTTGTCGGGGGCCATTGCATTAGTGTTGATCCGTACTATCTCACTTATAAGGCGCATGAACTCGGTTATGAATCCGAAGTGATCACGAGCGGAAGGAGAATCAACGATGATATGGGGCCTTACATCGCAAGAAGGACCGTGCAGTTACTCACTCAACACGGAAAAGATCCCGGCAAATCAAAAGCACTCGTGATGGGCGCAACGTTCAAGGAAAATGTTGCCGACATCAGAAACAGCAAAGTGGTTGATTTGATCAATGAGTTGAAACAGTTTTCAGTGACAGTTGACATTATTGATCCTTATGCATCGGGTGAAGAGATGATGCGCGAATATGAAATTCCACTCACTGAAAAAATCTCCGGCCCGTACGATGCCATTATTGTTGCAGTAGCGCACCGTGAATATTGCACGCTCGACGAATCTTATTTTATTCCCATCACCACACCCGGCGCCGTCTTCACTGATGTGAAAGGAATTTTCAGAAATAAAATAAGCAAGTTGAATTATTGGTCGCTGTAATTATTACCAATGGATTTTGAACGAAAGATTCTTATCACCGGAGGCGCCGGTTTTATCGGCTCGCACGTAGTTCGTTTATTCGTAAATAAATATCCTTCGTATCAAATCTTCAATCTCGATAAGCTCACCTACGCCGGCAATCTTGAAAATCTCCGGGACGTCGAGCATTCTTTAAACTACGAATTTCTCAGAGGCGATATTACAGATGCCGGTTTCATAAATAACCTTTTTCAGCAGAAGCAATTTGATGGAGTCATTCATCTTGCGGCAGAAAGCCATGTCGATCGCTCAATTGTTTCACCGATGGATTTCATTACAACAAATATTGTCGGCACTGTTAATCTCCTGAATGCGGCAAAATCCATTTGGCTGAATCCGAAGTCGCAAATTCAAAATCCCAGGTTCTATCAAATTTCTACTGACGAGGTTTTCGGCTCGCTGGATCAAGGAGGATTCTTCACTGAGAAAACACCCTATGATCCGCGATCACCCTATTCGGCATCTAAGGCGAGTGCTGATATGTTGGTGCGTGCTTATTCGCACACTTATAAACTTCCGACAGTATTAAGCCACTGCTCTAACAACTATGGTCCGTATCAGTTTCCTGAAAAATTAATCCCACTGGCCATTAACAATATTAAAAACGGAAACCCGATTCCTGTTTATTCCAAAGGAGAAAACGTGCGCGACTGGTTGTACGTTGAAGATCACGCGCGGGCAATTGACATTGTTTTTCATTATGCAAAACAGGGTGATTACTATAACATCGGCGGATTCAATGAATGGAGGAACATCGATCTTATTAATTTTCTCTGCAAAATCATGGATGAGAAGCTCGGAAAAAAATCAGGCTCATCGGCAAAACTCATCACTTTTGTCACTGACCGACCGGGACATGATTTGCGTTACGCCATTGATTCAACAAAAATTTCTCGTGAGCTTGGATGGAAACCTTCACTGAATTTTGAAGAAGGATTAGCAAAGACAGTGGACTGGTATCTCTCGAATGAAGAATGGCTTTATCATGTGACATCAGGCGACTATCAACATTATTACGAGCAGCAATATCATCATCGTTAGACAGTTTTCATTGTCATGTTCATGTTAAACAATTCCTAATTGAATGGGAATTCGGAATATGTTGTAACTTTTCGCTCGAATTTTAATTCTGCCATAAAAACCAATCTTATGAAAATCCGTGCTTTTTTACTCTCAGCATGTCTCTTGACTGGAATGATTGCATTGGATCAATCTGCCTCAGCCTCTTCGCTGCGTGTGCGCACTGTTCCGAAAGATTCGAAAGATCAGAAGGACAAGAAGAAGGACGATACCAAAGCTTCAATGCCAAGGCAATTGAGCACAAGCACTGCATTGCTCATGTCACCAAAGACGACATCGACCGATTTTGTTGCGAAAAATTGTTGCCAGTCGAAAAACGATCCTTGTGATAAGCTCCTTGCGCAAGGTGGTGTGGCAAAATAATTTTTCTGTTCAAAGAAAGTGTAAGCAAAAATGTCCCGTGAATTATTTCGCGGGACATTTTTTTTGCCACGGATATTTCTCTCAATAAGTCAACTGCGATTTTTTTTTCTTGGCTAATTCCTGACAAATTCTTAAGCAATCAGAATTTTTAACTGAAAAAAAAGCCAGTTCCATTGCTGAAACCGGCTGTAGGTATGGGTCGAGTGATTACAGTAATTATTGGAAAATTAGTTTGCTATTCAGCTCGCGAGTCTTCAATCCAATCTTCACGAAGTAAATGCCCGGAGGAATTTCGGTCCTTGAAATTTTTATCTGATGGTTATTGATGCCATTCAATTCACGCACTTCCTTGCCGCTAACATCAAAAATTTTCAGGTACTGAATTTTTTGCGAAGGATCTTCCATAGTAATTGTAGTGAAATCAGTTGCAGGAACCGGTAACACGCTGAATTGAAAATCCTGAGAAATATTTTCCACTCCTACGTTGATGTGCATTGTATCAAGATTCAAAGTAACGACGAGACGAGGAGCGAGATAACCCTGCATCGTATCAATGTAAGCCAACCCTTTTGCTTTAGACATGTCAGGATTAGTCAGGAAACCTGTTAGATATGTTGTTGCCGCTTGTGTAGCTGAGATTCCGTAGAAAGGAGCGATGATTTGTAAATCGGTTGAATCCCACCATTCCCAGGGGCCGGCTTGTCCATGAAACGGATCTCCCGGAATCACGAGTGATGGATCAATCATTTCAAACGGAAACAATCCTTCAAATCCTTCATTGATCGCATTCGCTCGAAGTGTGTAGGGATCCGTCGCATTATCTGAATAAAGGTGAAATGCTGCATTGTTGTTCAGCGTGTCATCCGCTTTGCGTTCGGTGCATCGGCTTCCTGCAACATCAACTACAAATTGTCCGGTTGTGGGAACAATAACAGGACAACTGCACTCGCATGGTGAACTTCCGTATGGAGCATAGGGATCATTCGTAACGTGAAAACAAACCATCGGTGCATCGCCTGCCTCCATCCATGAAATATCTCCAAGTGCTCCTCCCATATTCACTACAAAGTTTGCTTTATCAGAATAACCCGGCCAATTGGGTATGTTGAATCCCGGTAATCCGCCTAATCCTCCAAAGTCACCCATCACTGATTGATTAACGTATGGCTGACCTGCTACAAATCCATAAGTAGGATCGGTTGCCGTGGCAATAAATTTTTGTAAAGCAATTTCGGAAGGCTTGTCGAGCGTAGCATAAGCAAGCGTTACATAGCCTCCGGAGCCCTGACCCGCAAGGATTATTTTACTTGTATCGATGTGCCATGGATTTCCCTGAGTAGCCACTGTCATTTTAAAATATCTGACACATGTCTTTGCATCCTGAATGGCACGATACACAGCTTGGAGCAACGTACCTGTTCTGATGTCTTGTGTTGATCCGATCGGGTTCCATCCAACTCTGTAATCCATGGAAACGGCTGTGTAACCTCTTCGCGCAAATTCTTTGCACATTTCAACCGTCGCGCTGTCATGCATGTCGCCGGTTGCAGTTCCGTTAATTAGAATAGGGAGAAAACTTCCTGTATGCAGATAAATGATGAGGGGACGTGCAGCGATCCAATCATCCTGCGGCTGATAAACATCCATGATCAGCGGAACAGTGTCGGGAGTGCCGGTTAATACTGACATGTTTTCGCCGTACACAACGTTTGAAGTGACCTGCACATTTTGAAAAACTTCATCGAGATAACGGCTCTGTGCTGATGATTGGTTTCTTCCGAGAATCAGCGATGTAGCAAGAAAGGAAATGAGTAGTGTTTTTTTCATGCCAATAGTTTTAGTGGTTGAGCGAATATAGAAAAGAGTTTGAAGTTGCATCCCGCAACATCAAAATTTTTAACTGCGAAATCAAATGATTGGAGTCTTCAGTTGATAATCTCGAATCCTGTGTAGGATTGAAGCGCTTTCGGAATTCTTATTCCGTGAGCAGTTTGGTTGTTCTCAAGCAAGGTTGCTACTATGCGCGGAAGAGCGAGTGCACTGCCGTTGAGCGTATGTGCAAGTTGTGTTTTTCCTTCTTTGTCTTTGAAACGAAGTTTCATTCTGTTGCTTTGAAATGTTTCGAAGTTGGAAACACTGCTCACTTCAAGCCATTTCTTTTGCGCTGCACAAAAGACTTCAAAGTCATACGTGAGTGCAGAGGCGAAGCTCATATCACCGCCACAAAGTTTAAGAATACGATATGGCAACTCAAGTTTCGTTACAAGCGATTCTACATGATTCACCATTTCTTCAAGAACTGAATAGGAATTTTGAGGATGCTCAATTCGTACGATTTCAACTTTATCAAATTGATGCAAGCGATTCAATCCACGTACATCTTTCCCGTAGGAACCTGCTTCACGGCGGAAACATTGCGAATAAGCGCACATCTTCTTTGGCAAATCTTCTTCCTTCAGCAAAACATCTCGATAAATATTTGTCACCGGAACTTCTGCCGTGGGAATTAGGTAGAATCCATCTTCATTCACGAAATACATCTGGCCGTCTTTGTCGGGAAGTTGTCCCGTTCCGAAGCCTGTGTCAGCATTCACGAGCAGCGGCGGCTGGTATTCGGTGTAGCCGGCGGCAATTGCATTGTCGAGAAAAAATGAAATGAGAGCGCGTTGCAGCTTTGCGCCTTTGCCTTTGTAAAACGGAAATCCGGCGCCTGTTACTTTATTCCCTGTTTCAAAATCAATGATGTCATATTTGGCTGCGAGTTCCCAATGAGGCAAAGCATTTTCAGGCAATGAAGGTTTGCTACCGCTGTCGCGAACTATAATATTGTCTTCCGCTGTCTTTCCTTTAGGCACTTTTTCACTCGGAAGATTGGGAATTCGCACGAGCTGTTGCTGTATGTCGTCTTCAAGTTTTCGGAGTTTCTCTTCAAGTGATTTAGAATTTTCTTTCAGTACAAAAGTTTCATTTTTCTTGGCTTCCGCTTCACTCTTTTTCCCCTGAGCGAACAATTGTCCGATCTCTTTTGCGATTTGATTCGATCGGGAAAGAATCTGGTCGAGCGACGTTTGAGTTTGACGTCGTTCAGCATCGAGCGAAATAATTTTTTCTACGATTTCTTTCCCGTCAAAATTTTTCACGGCAAGGCGCGTGATTGCTTCGTCTTTGTTACTGCGCAGAAATTGCAAGGTGAGCATTCAAAAAAATTTTCGGCAAAGATAGCGGGCGATGAACATCATTGAAAAGGAACTTCGTCATGTTAACTGCCGGCAAGTCATGAACGAATGTTTGTTTTCTGCCGTAGCTGCAGAAAATTTTCATGGGAACGAATCGCAATAGATCACCGTTAGATTCGTAAATTTGCAGCGTCATGTTTGTAAATGTTCCCATAGCACACTTTACCTCCGGGCTTCAATGCCTGATGCGGAACACATCGCCCGTGCTCTGAGGCGAGTGAAATTTCATTTCTCAGATAATTTCATTTTTAACCGTC
>Ga0335085_10001226_pt1 | contig 57838 bp, 51 predicted proteins | sample Lox_Sample_45_FD_206712 | JGI IMG/M metagenome (GOLD analysis project Ga0335085, IMG submission 206712) | Soil microbial communities from Loxahatchee National Wildlife Refuge, Florida, United States - Lox_Sample_4.5 | ecosystem: Environmental > Terrestrial > Soil > Wetlands | place: USA...
CGCATCTAAAGGGTCGAACGCACCTCCGAACCGAAGGGCATAATCGAGTGATTGAGGGAGAAGTCCTTAGCCAGCAGAGCGCCGCTACAGAAAATAGGTTTTCATGGCTAATTTAATCAATAAAACCTAAACACCTCTGAATTTAGTCGGTGGTGTAAGAAAGCGGTAGCATAATTGACATTGAACGCTACCAAGGCGAGAAGAAAGACTTACTCGATGATCGCCCGATGAGCTCACAACTGATTTAGATCAACTCGTCCGAGAATAGTTCGTTCTTGAGATTATCGGATTCTGTCATTTCGGTCTACCACACAAAATGATACCCTCTTCGCTTGAGCTCCGCCTCTAGTTCCTGCTTTCTACCTCGAACTAATTTTGCAAACCAAAGGACGTCGCTATCAAGCATGACTTTCAAATCCGCGGGAGAAAGGACTTTCTTGCAGGTCGGGTCCACCCCATTCCCCATAGAGTCGCCCAGGAAATCATCCATCCTTGGGGAGCGGGATTTTTCTCCTTCCTCCTCTGTGAATCGTTTCAGGGCCTCTCGCATTAAGCTCGTCAAATTTATTCTTCTTTCTTCAGAAAGCCGGACCGCCGAATCAAGTATTGCCTTGTCCCCTTCCCTGAAATTCAGTGGAAAGACGTATCTCGGTTTTAGCCCCAAAGGAGACAATCAACCTGCACTTTGTAGTAGGCATGTACTGCACGCAGTACATTCATCCAGTTGCATGGTGCTATCGCCGTGACCGATAGTTTTCGTTGCACAACTTCCTCCGTCAAGTCTCACTTCCCTCCCGAATCCTTGATCTCATCTTCGACGAAAATGATAGCGTCCTTATGAATAGTGTATTTTGGTTTCCAGTTTTCATGATCTTTGCTGAAGTGTTGGAATCCTTTGGCAGTGATCTGCCATATGCCGGAAGGATGGTTGTTTACTTCGTCTACTGGATAGATCTCTTCTTTCAGGACTAGGTTCTTTCGAGCGTACTTGATCCTCGTCTCAGTTATCTTTCTCCTTGAATTTGGATAGCGGGCCTGTAGGTCTTCATCAGTCAACTCAGTGAACAACCTGTTTCCATCACAGACGAGCCTGATGACCTCACGGGCTGGAAGTCCTCGTGCAGATGCAGGAACCAGTTCGCCGAGAATTGGCAGCTCGCAGGATGAGCTTGTGGGAGCCTTGGCGGTGACGTTTCTTTGAATGAAGCACTTTCTTCTGACACTTTCGTTAGATGTCTTTCTTTTCTTCTTGCTGTGGTACGGCATGCAAGAAACAGGCGATTGAAAGCACTAGGTAATGACTCTTGTCGTCTGTAAGTGCAGTCCATCCACGTTCCTACAGGTGAGACTCACTAGTTTTGGCTGAGAACGTGGTTGCTCCAAAAAACGTTATCGCCGAGACCGATAGTCGATTCATGAGAAAAATAATCGCCTTGGAAGGAACCTATCTAAGCATGCCCCAGACAGACTTGACCGCTACCTGATTAGCAGAGCTAAAAACCATTTTTGCAAGGCTCAAGAGTCGCTGATTCTGTTCGGTTTCCCCCAAACGATAGAAGCTGTCTAGGTTGATACAGACTATCGCGTCAAAGAAAGAGAACAGCAGATCTATTAGGTTCTTCATTTGAGGATCGTACTTGGTGCGATCAACTCTTCCGGGGTTCTCAAGCAAGTCATTCGCATAACGATGTAAGAAATTCATGAACACTTCCTTAGGAAAAACTTCCCTCATCTGCTTGACTGGCATGGAAAATCGATGTGAACTCTTCAGAGTCTTTTGAAGAAGTGTTATTGCGAAATCATAAAGGACAATGGGTTGAATGTTGAATTCTTGAGCTTTTGATCTTTCTTCACGAAAGATAAGTCTAGTTGTTTCGAGAATCTTAAGCTCTTCCGTAACGGTCGACTGTGCCTTTCCGAGGTCATCTGCAATCTTGGTAGAGTAGGTGTTTCCCCTTGAGATCGAGAGGAGAACCTCGGTATACTCTACCTTTTCTACGATTGTAAGAATCTTCTCATATTCTTCAGGCGTCAAAAATCTCTACTCCGACAGTGAGCTTTCAACAATATATCGGTATTGGCGATACCATACGAAGAAGTAAGCTGCACTTCAGATGCTTGATGCCAGTCTTTCTTCTTATTTCTATGGAGGAGGCGGATCCTCTCGAAGCGATCTCAACATCTCATTTTGACCAACCCCCTTTTTGATAACGAATGTAACAAGTAAGAAGACCCGTGAGTTGAAGCCTCAAAATTGGGGATTTCTGTCGACCTTGCGCCTCCAGCGATCCAATCTATTCCAAGCCTTTCAGTCCCTGAAAATGCAATCCTTATCGACGCGGGTACCGTTCCGCACAAATGGGTCTTCTTCCCACCTGCTACGGGTGGCGGATTCGGGTCGCAATCTGATCAACGGCACCGGATCGGGGGCGGATATTATTTCAACGGCAGGAAGCCACCCGTCAATCCTCCTAGGCTGCTCATCTGAACGTCAGGGCTTCCACCCGTACGGCAGGACCTCCACCCGTACGGCAGGACCTCCACCCGTACGTTTTTCGCCGGACGGCAGGAACTTCCTGCCGTACGTCAAATTTCAGGATAGTAGCTTGTGAGATCCCGAACCCGGCGCAGTGTTTTGACAGTAAAAACGACTACGGGGGAGGGCGTTTTGTGTACGTTTTTTTGACATCTAATGCCGTCGAAATGAGCTCCTCCCCCCCGTTTTTCGTATCACTGTCTGCCGTTTATCACGGCTCTCCCTGAGGATCCGGGCACAAGTGGGCGGACGGGTCTTCAAAAATTGAGCGTCGGAGCCGTCGAGGAACCGCTGAGAAGCCGTCCGATGCCCGAGTGGGCAGCTCGGCAGGGAGGATTTCCAAAATTATGAGCTCACGGCAGGACGGAACATCCAAAAAATCAGCCCGTTGACGCTTCTGACCCTCCGGCAGCTAATCGCTGCCGTTTATTGCCCCACTTCGTCCATCTGCCGAGTTCCATATTCAGGTTTTCAGTGTGCTCCGGGGCTGAGGTGAGGCGCTTAGCTTCTATCCCAGAAATTACCTGACTCGGCGCGCCTGAAGATCGTCAATGATTTTCGACCATAGACAGAATTTCTTCTCTTAGAGATGTCATACTTTTCAAGATGTAATCTCTCTTAGTAGCATTTCACATACTAGTATCGGTATCGGCAAGACCGACACTCCAGATTTATATCATCTTTTTCAATTTGTGTATACCGGCAGCTGTGACGCCTATTTCGTCTCTCGCTGGGATCACCATTACTTTTCTGCACGTCAGCGCCGAGTTGACCCATTAAGTTGGGTGCACGCTCGATCTGCGCGCTGGTATCTTCTCGAGTTTGTTTTTGAGTCAGCCGCCAATCAAGCTCGACCCGCAGAAAGAATCTTCAGTAAAACTACTCATGGTCACTTCGCAGGCTTAGCTAGTTACGTGGAAGTCTTGAGAAGGAGCTTGTAGTGAACCTTTCCTTCCTCGAGAAGCCGGCAAGCGTCAGCAGCTTGCGACATCGGAAGAGACTGCTGCGATCGTAAGCGCAGTTCCCCGTTTTCAAGGATTTTCAGTATAACCGAAGGTAGGGCGAACAACTGGATATTCCTGATCCCCTTTACCGCGGGTGGTTGTGTGTTGATAGGCTCGCCGCGATGGTCTTGGAATCTGAGAGCTCTTCGATCGAATATATCTCAGCCAAAATGAAATGACCGGCACATTAACCCAAAAGTGAAACAAAGAGAATCCGTTAACCTCGTAGCAGACAGCACAGATCCTTTCGATCTTTGGTTACAGAATTACTCCCGAATATGATTCTGGAACTAAGTCTTCTGATCGAATTTGCCCGAAGCAGGCTGATCGGTTGCCTTGATTTGAGAACTATGTCCGTGAATAAACTTCAAAGTCCTCGAAATAATTCTGGAAAAAACAAAAACGGTGAGTAACATTACCGCCGCAAAAACAGCCACAGCCAAGGCAATTACGTTGTTGGAGAAGACGCTGGTAGCGATGAGTAATCCTATCGGATAGTTCCGCAGCGCGGAATTGACAGCAAGAACTTCTCGATCGATAAGAACCGGGCCTCCTAGAATCCAACCCACTCCTAGAGATGCAATAGTCAGGATAACTATCAAGCTGATCGGTCCGCCTCCATTGCCGGCAATTCTCAGAACTGTACTCCAGTTCAGGGCAATGCCCACTATCGCGACTAGCCCGATGAGGGAAAAGAGGGCTGCACTTGAACCCAATACCACAAGCGCGAGCGGCCGCAAAAGCTTGCTACGAATGAATTGTGAATTTCCAGCCGCCAGCCCCACAAGAAGGGGTGCTAGCTGAAACACAATGATGTATAGCAAGACTATGAAAAAACTTCTTGCAATTGAGAAACTCACCGGGAGAAACAAATCAAGAAGAAGTGGCATCGTAATCGAGGTCGTCAGTGCTAACACAAATACCAATACCGTCACGAACGGAACATCGGCTCTAAGTACTTTGAGAAAATTGACTGAAAGAGGGACTCCAAAAGAAAAAGTCACCAAGAGAAAGGCTGACGAAACGGCAGCTGACATCGGCACCGTAAAGAAAAGAGCCAATCCGATCAGAGGTATGATCAATGCGTTGGCCAGAATTGCCTTAGTGATTAGCTTGTATCGTCGAAGGGCAAGTTTGAGATCAGTGGGTCTTAGATAAATTCCGGCGACGAACATTGAAGCGATTGAAACAAACCAGGAGAGATAGTGTATTACAAGGCCAACATCTGATACTAAAGTCATTCAATCACCTCAATCACAAATTTCATGGCTGCTCAGGTGCGACCAAGTTCTGAACATTGTACATTCTGGTGCAGACAGAAGTATTGTAGTTGCAGTTTGCCTAATCCCTTTGTTAGAAGTCGATTCTAAAAGGAGTAACACGCTGTTTTACATTCTTAGTTATTCGCTCCGATTAATTCCGACGAGCGAATTATTGAACTAGAAATGAAGTATTTTTGTTAGATTGAATACACGATCTTGCCTGATTTTCACACACCCAAAAAATAGTAGAGTCTTTGGGCATAATGCCCATGAAAGATAATTACTATCCCCCGAGTAGAATGGTGATCAATACAATTATCGCCCCAAGTGTTCCCGAAATAATCCCGGAAGAAATCCTGCTAAGTAAACTTGAATCCTGGGATCTGTAAAATCCGATCAAGAATAGAACGACTATTCCTAGAATGTTAGAGAGACGAAGAGCAAGAGATACATCCTGACGTAGAATGAAAAAAGGTAGTAGTACGACCAGCCCAGTACCCACCGCCAAGACTGTTGTTCCGAGGAGATAATGTGGTAGAACTCTTAGCGTGGCGAATTTCTCTACTTTCTTCAATCGATTTCGCGCGAGATACCCAGCTATCCCGTCGTACAATTTTTCACGATCCTTCTCTTCTATCGACCCAAGGATAGTGTCATCGAGCTCATCTCTGATCATGGATATTGCAATTGGTTTTTTGCTTTCTGTCCGGGAATCTTCAATCAGGATTCTGTGATTCTTTGAGTTGTATCCGTCCTCCCAGGCATAGAAGACCCCGTCTGCCAGACCCCAAGCAATACAGCAGTAAAGAGCTGAAAGAATAACTGTTGAAACAATGTGAGCATTCGAACTGAAATTTCGAAGCGTGCTCGTGAACGTGATCACTATGATTACACTGTACATTGCCTCGGCTCCAGTCCAATACTTGCCGAGATAATCGGAAATCCGGATCTTGTCGAGGATGGAACTCATGTTTTAGGACATCAGTTGTCGAGCAACTATATGAAAAAATCAATCCCGATATTAAGATTCGAGATAATCTTACGAAATAGAAGGCATAATCACTATCATAGAAAAAAGATGTTCACTCGACTATTGCCAAAAAGGTTCATTCACGTCTCCATGGCAACAGGGGAGTTATTACGCCCGTCAATCACACGTCGGCGTTGGTGGTTTCACGATCACTATAGGAAACTCTAGCCGCCCTCATCAGTCTTCGGAACTGTTTCATCATCCGCATCTGTACTCTGAGGCGGCAAATTGATTTTGTCTTGCTTCAGCTCCTTTCCTGCTCTTTCAAAGAGCTGCCGAAGCTTGGATTTTTTCAGCGTAGGTGTTGGTTTCTCCTTAATCAACCCCTTCGGACGCCAAAACAAGACCGCGATGAGAAGGACGCCGAGCATGATTGGTTCAAATGCATTGATGTCAATCGGGAGTGAGATTCCATTCGCCAGAATGCACGTGCGGGCCTGATCGATCGTCGTTATAATTCCTACGAATGCAGCAGTTCCCACCCCAACGCCTAAATTATTTGCTGCACCTCCGAGTATCACCATTACAAAGGGGTAAAATGTCCAAACGGTCCTAGTGAAGGTTGTGGGCGAAACCGAGGGAAGCCACATTATCCAAAGAACTCCTGCGATCCCACTCAATGCTGAAGCGACGATCAGAACATTACGTCTCACGGCAACGGTATCCTTTCCAATCGCGTCAGACGAAATTTCGTTGTCCCGGACCGCCCGCATCATCCTGCCCAGTGGTGATCTTGCAATTCTCTCCGCATAGAAATAGACCCCGGCTGCCGCAACTGCCACAATGCAGAGTACGACAACGTCTCTAAGACCAAGGCTGGATATGGTCCAATAAAGAGCATCTGGGACGAGCAAGCCCTGAGTTCCTCCCGTAATTGGATAATAGGCAGTTACGAATATCAGAAAGAATTGACCGGCTGCGAGGAGCAACATCCCGAGGTAATCTTCTCTTAGCCTGATCGCGGGAAAAGAGGCGAGATATCCAATTACTGCTGCAAGAGCTGCCCCGACGGCGAGTGAAAAAAGCAGTAATTCGAAGCCAAAAATTGGATGGTTGCTAATTTGCTGATTGATTTCCGTTGAAAATAACGCTTGAGATCCTATTACGTCACTGGATTTTAGCCCAAGGACGTACACAGCCAGACGGTAGGCGAGTGATCCTGCGATTAATCCACCAACGGAGACGAAGAGCACTTTGCCAAAATTCGGAACTCCCGTGTATCCGAATTCAAGATTTACCGTGAGCGATACTATCAGGTAGATACAAAATAAGATGCCAACCTGGATGAAGACCGCTACGAGATCTATGTGTGTCGAACCACAGCTTACTGTGAGCGAAGGTATGGCCAGGATCTTTTCTTACCTCAAAATTCCAGTTCTTTTGGCTATTTTTCGCCAGTTTACGGCGGTCAATCCCTGAGGAGCGACAAGCAACACAACGATCATGATTGCTAGCGGAATCCCTCTTTGGAAGTTAAGAATCTGCGAGGCGGCGCTCGTGCCATAGATGCTGCTGAGCAAATTGTCAAGCTGGATTATAACGTATGTTTCACTAAATCCCACGATTAACCCACCAATAATGGCACCGTAAATGCTCCCCAGCCCACCTAACACGCTGCCAGCAAAAATATCGACTATTAACAACGAGGATTGATTTTGAGGTGTTCCCGTCCAGATAGCAGTAAGCCCTCCGGCGAGTCCCGCAACCGCGCCAGCCAAAAACCACGAAACAATGTAGACGCGCTCCACATTTATTCCGACCGTTTTTGCAAGATTTGCGTTTTCAATGGAAGCACGCATAGCAACTCCAAACTTGGTCTTGGTCAGAAGAAGGTAGAGACCTAGAGTAGCAAGTACGACCATGAGAGGAGCTACCAGCAATAAAGCTTGGTTGTCAAAGATCTTTGCATCTGGCAGTTGTTGCAGGTTGTAGAACTGCCCACCGTACCCTCTGTTATTCAAAATCCTTCCGTACTTGCTTCCCATATAATTTGCAAATAGCTCGAAGATCCCGATGAAGATGATATCAACTGCGAGAGTAGCTATCATAAGCACTACTAATGAAGAACCGCGCCGAATGAGTGGTCGTAAGACGATCAAATACATCGCGACCGCAACACCCCCACCGAAGATAATCGACAGAGGCAACGTGAAGTATGGACTTGCGACGTTCCACAGAATAAACGCGGCTGACGAAGCATAAATCCCTACAACGACAAAATCTCCAGCTGCAAAGTTAGGCACTTTGGTTGTAAGGTAAGTTGTCGTGAGACCTACGCACATCAGGCCAACGAGGGATCCGTAGATGATTGAGTTCGCGATTGTCGGATCGATCAAATTTGATTTTGTGCGGCCAACTGGCAAGAATAGTTAAATAGTTTGTGAAAGTCGCTCCGGTCAACATGCGAATTTCAAATGGTGAACGTTCCGGCACCAGCTCTTCGATCGCAGCAGTTCTGCTCATTGTTGGACTAATTGTCGGAGCGGGGATTGGCTATGCATTGAATTCAACTTCCAAAACGACTACAAGTACAACAACCGTTACTACAGGTGGTTCCGGTGGGTCTACAGTAACCGCTCCGGGGACAACGGTTACCACAACCGTTTCCGGCTCGGGAGGTGGCGGTGGGCTTTCAGGCACAGTTAACATTGGTGTCCTGACCGACCTTACAGATGGACTTTCGGGGATTGGTATCAAGATAAACTTCACGTCGCATCAAGCTGTACGCGATATCAACGCGTATCTTCAAAATACATCGTTTGCGGGAAAAGTTAACTTCAATGTGGTCGTAGAGGACTATGCCCTAGATAATCAGAAAGCTCAAAGTGCACTTGCGACATTCAAGTCTGATGGCATCGTCGTTACCACGGGGCCGTTGAACAGTGGAACGGCACAGGCAATTCTCAACACCGCTGCGTCCGATCAAATCGTGATGATCAGCCCATCTTCAACTTCTGCAGCTCTGGCGATCCCTAACGACTATCTATTCAGGACCGCACCCACAGATGTGGTTCAGGGAAAAGCCGATGCTACAATGATGTACGCTAGCGGAGTCAAGTACCTAATCCAAGTGTACAGACAGGACACTTACGGCAGTGGTCTTGCTAACTACACAAAGGCGAATTTCCAGGCTAATGGAGGTACCGTCGTGGACAGCATTCCATACGACACAACTACTTCAAACTTCGCGCCGACCTTGGCTACAATGAACACCGACTGGTCAAAGGCAGTCAGCATGGCGGGCGGGAAGAATGATTCTGTCGCGATACAACTGATTGCGTTCGACGAGGGTGCAACTCTAATACAGCAAGCCAGTACAAGCTATCCAAGTCTACTGAAGACTTCGCAACCATGGTACGGCACAGATGGCATTCAGGGAGAGGCAGTCTTTACGAACTCTACCGTGGGATCGATAATGCTGCAAGCGCGGCTTCCATCAACTGTCTTCGGTTTCACGAACAGTACCAAGACGCAAGCTGTTTGCGCTGAAATGGTCAAAGCGTTGAATCAGAATTGCGATCCATACGCGATCGGAGCCTACGATGATGTTTGGCTTGCTGCGCTTTCGTTACTCGCATGCAACCAAAACAGTGGTGCCTGCGTGCAGAAAGTCCTGCCGAGCGTTGCGGACAATTACTACGGTATTAGTGGATGGACTCTGCTCAATGGTAACGGAGACCGGGCGGCTTCTGACTATCTAATCTATTGCGTTACTGGTACGCCCACCAACCTCGCTTGGACTGTCTGCGGTTCGTGGTCGTTCTTAGGTAACAGCATTACATGGACTAACAAGCCAGCAACCTAGGTCAAGGGGAGCTTGGGCTCTCCTCTCTTTTCTTTTTGTTAAATAACGCGATTAATGATTATTTGGATCAGTAAATGGGCGTTGCCTTAGAAATCAAGAACATCTACAAATCCTTCGGCAATCTCAAAGCTTTAGACGACATCTCCTTTAGCGCCGAAGAAAGGTCACTTACAATACTGATGGGGCCGAACGGTTCCGGTAAGACTACTCTCATCAATGTGGTCAGTGGTCTGTACAAGCCTGATTCCGGCAGTATCTCATTCTTCAAAAAAGACATTACTGGAATGGCACCGCACAAGATCTACAAACTCGGACTCGCTCGTACATTTCAGATCCCAGCCCTATTCCCACAGCTAACGGTTCTCGAGAACCTAATGGTGGCAAGAAAGTACAATCCGGGTGAGAGCTTTTCCGGATCGCTGTTGAAACGAAACTGGCTAGCAACCGAAGAGAACACTGCAGAGCATGCTTTTGAAGTTCTCGGCATGGTCGGGCTCTCCCACATGTGGGACAAGAATTCTTCCGTACTATCGGGCGGACAGCTGAAGCTCTTGGAAATCGGAAGAGCCCTGATGAGTGAGGCGACGATGATGCTCTTGGACGAGCCGATCTCGGGCGTGAATCCAACCCTCGCACACCAGATCTTTTCAACGCTTGTAAAAATTAGAGATAACTATGGCGTGACTTTCCTGATCATCGAACACCGGTTGGACATTGCTCTGAGGTACGTAGATGCAGTTGTGGCGATGGCGTATGGTAAATTCCTGATCTCAGGCAGACCAGAAGAGGTAACATCTGACGTGCGCGTGATAGATGCCTACCTCGGCGGATAAAAAAGAGAATAAGATGCAATGCTTTCGGTCGAAGGAATCTCCGCCGGTTACGGCAGGCTGCACATCCTGCACGAAATTTCGCTCAACGTGAAAGACAAAGAGATTACAGTCATAGTCGGACCTAACGGCTCGGGCAAGAGCACTCTTCTGAAGACGATAGCCGGACTAACAACGATTTATGAAGGAGCAATCACTCTTGACAACAACAAGATTTCTGGACTCGCTGCCCACGAAATAGCAAAACGGGGCGTCGCGTACCTGCCACAGACAGAGAGCGTCTTCACGCAGCTCACGGTCGCCGAGAATTTCAAGATGGCTGGTTACACTGTCGCTGCCACCGAGTTTGATTCGCGTTTGAAAACAGGACTGGATATGTTCCCTCAGATCTCAAAGTACATGAAATCCAAGGTGCAGAACCTGAGCGGCGGCGAGAGGCAGATGGTTGCGATGACGATGGCCTTGATCCGAAAACCGAAGATAATCATGCTGGACGAGCCGACAGCTAACCTTTCCCCGAAACTCGCAACCGAGGTACTGAAGAAGGTCAGTGAGCTTCCGGGAAATCTTGGCGTTACTGTGTTGTTAGTGGAGCAAAACGCGAAAAAGGCACTGGAGATTGGAAACAGCGCCTGTCTCATGGTGAGTGGAAAGAAAGTCTTTGATGGAGGAGCGCGCGAACTCTTAGAGCACGAAGAGCTCTCGCGCATGTACCTGGGACTTAAAGCGGCCGCTACGAATTAGAATTCGCGGTCCGCTCTAACTGTATGCATAGAGACCATAAGTCGTCAGCGGCGAGTATCCTGGCGTGCCGACAGTCACCAGAACCATCCCTTCAGAAGCGGTTATTCCCGAGCCAATTGACGAAGGTAGTACTGTGTGGAAAAGTACAGCTCCTTTGGTTGTGGACAAGGCGTACAGATTGCCCCCAGTATCGCCGAACAAGATCGCTCCCGGTATTACCGTGACTGATCCAACTATTTGCGGACCGGCTGCCCTGAACGTCCATGCAGTCGTGGAGGTCGCAGGGAGAAGTGCCACGACGTTCGCACAACATTTTGCGGTTGTGCCAGAGTTCACCGGAAGGAAAAGCTCCGGCGCGGTTTTACTCGTTGTGTAATCAAATCCTCCGACGCCGGTGATACCCTGTTGTGAACCTGAAGATAGAAGGTACTTGTGAAGGAGCTTTCCCGTAACTCTGTCCAGCACATAATAATCACCATCCTTGCCACCTAGTCCGACTGCTTTATGATTCGGTATCAAGAAGAGGTTGGGGCTCGATCCGAAATCAGCGTCATGGTCGTACTTGTGCGCTGTGTAAGTCCAGACTTGAGCTCCCGTCAGTGCATTCAGGCAGATTATCGAATATGCATAGCTCGTCGAACCAGTGGGCGTAGTGCGCGTGTAAGAGTTGCCAGTGCCGAAGTAGATGTAGCCAAGAGTAGGATCCAGTGCGACGGTTCCCCAAACGGCCGCTCCCCCGTATTTTGAATGAGTTGTCCTGTAAGACCAAACTAACGCACCACTTGAAGTGCTCAGCGCAACGACCTCTCCAGCTTTCGAGGAATTCGTCTCCACCTTCCCGTACCCCGCGATTCCGACAATTACGAGATTCTGGTAGATGACCGGCGATGCCCAGACGGAGGTCATGTTAGTATTGGTAATAGTAACCTTCCAGTCCAGAGCTCCATTTGCAGCATTTAGGGCAAAGATCTGTGGGACCGGTCCATAAGGATTCAAGCCACCGTAAAGGACTCCGTTTGAAAGAGTTAAACTTGCAGACATGTTACCGCCCACATTGATTTTCCAGATCGCAGAACCAGTGGCGATGTTAAGGGCGTAAATGTTTCCATCCCAATCGTCAAAATAGACCACACCGTTTGAAACGATTGGTTGCGAAGTAACGGTGTCACCCGTGGCAAAGTGCCACTTTAGCGTCATCGATCCAACATTCGCGCTGGTGACGGTTGAAGTGGGATTGTATCGCGAGTTGTTGTTATCAAAGTTGAACATTGTCCAATCACCCGCAACAGGAGCGAGATTCGATCCAAAAGTGACGGTTTCACTTGAGTAAATTACTGTCAGGAGAGTGAGAGACAAAAGAAAACTCAGCGCGAGAAGACGAATCGCTTTCAATGTAACGTTTCGACGCTGGCGTGCGTTTGCCGCGTATTAATTGATTTACTTCAACTGGGAAAATTTCGCCGGATATATCGGATTTCGAAGCTTGGGACAGTCCATTTTATGACGGGAAGAGATTGTACGGATCAAAAACCGGATTTCCGCCGACAACCGTCAGGACTGGTTTCATTCCGCGAAATTCGTCTATCGGAACTTCGAAAGGATCTTTTTCAAAGGCAACAAAATCTGCAAATTTTCCTTGTTCAAGAGTGCCAATGTCGTTAAACTCGCCAATTAGTCTCGCAGCTTCTCTGGTATACAGTTCAATGGCCGTTTCGCGAGAGATGGACTCATCTGCTCCAAGCACGCCGGCACCTCCGGTTTTTCTCGTAACCAGACCCCACATCGATCCCATCGGGTTCAGCGTACCGGCAGGGTAGTCATCTCCAGCCGCTACGACCGCTCCCTCTTCAATCCAGGATCTAACCGGCAACAATTTTCCTGCTCGTTCTGCCCCAAAATTCTCAACTAGTTCGGAGCCTAGCGTAAAGATTGGCGGGTGCTGAACTGTAACACTTACTCCTAGCTTGATTGCTCTCGCCCTCTGTTCATCGTCCGCCAGAAACGCATGTTCGAGGACGAGGCTTCCTGCTTCAATCTCGGGGTTATCTTTGATTACTTTTTCGTAGACGTCAAGAGTGGTTTTCACGGCACGATCACCAACGCAGTGCGTCCCAACTTTCCATCCACGTCGGACAGCGTGGTTCAATACCTCGATCAAGTCTTCGGGTTTCCAGAAGAGAAACCCTGTGTAGTTTTTGTTGTTAGCGTAGGGATCGACTAATGCCGCGGCCTCAGCCCCGCCATCCATCACGGCCTTCAACCCCCATATTTTCAGAACCTCATCGCCAAAGCCACTGCTTACTGCAAGACCATCTAGCGCTGTAATCTGTTGAGGAACTGTACCCCTGATTATCGTAATCATAGGACGCACGCGAACTGCGAGACGGCCTTGTTTCCATACAGTCTGGTAAAGCAGCCTTTCGTCATTATTCACGGCTGCATCCCTGACAGTAGTGATCCCGAGAGATGCAAAATTCAACGAAGCTTGGCTTAATCCTTCAATCAACTTCTTCATGGGTTGCGTGGGAAGCAATTTCTCCACCAGTTGCTGAGCTGCTGACTGGACCAGCAATCCGTTAGGCTCGCCGTTCTCATCCCTACCAATTCTTCCCCCTTTGGGATCGAGAGTGTCTTTGGTAATGCCTGCTAGTCTAAGAGCATAAGAGTTCACCACATCGTTGTGCCCTCCTCTTTTTACCAACACGGGATGCTTTGTCGTTGCCTCGTCCAATTCTTTGGCAGTTGGGAATCTCTTCTCCAATAGGTTCATCTCGTGCCATGCGGCGCTCGTTCTAATCCAAGTTCCTTCTGGCGTTGAATTTGCTCGCTCTTTGATTAGGGCAATCAGTTCATTCAAACTTTTAGCGTTGTCGATCTGGACATCGAAAACCGCGTAAGAAGCTTGAATCAAATGAGTGTGCGTATCGATGAAGCCCGGAAGAATGAAAAGGTCTGATCTTGCAACCTTCGAATCAGAGTCTCCGGACAAATCGTCAAGATTTTCAGACAGTTCGAGTATTCTTCCTTCCCTTATGATCATAGATCTTTTCCATTTAGGATATTTCCCATCCATGGAGTAGATTTTGGCGGCTTGAACGAGGATAGTGGAATTGGGCTTCAAACCAAAGCGTCAGCTCCAGTTTTGCGGCAACCTACTTTCGACGGGAGTGAATCTGATGAAGTTGGCAGGTTTTGATTCAGAATCCCTACACCATTTTTGGATTGAGTTCTTTCAAAAGTATCAGTATTAGTAAATTTTCTGCAAGAATAATATGGTCCTAATCAGTTTCGACCAAACATAATCACGACCAATGATTCAACTGATCAAACAAAAACTAGTTATATTGAAAAATCACCGGATTTCGAGGACTTTCTTTCAAAAAGTGGTTCCTAATGTCAGTAAAAGATTCTCAAACAACAGATGTCGGTTCCATCAAGAGCTCCGGGATTCGCGGGTTGGATCCGCTTCTTGACGGAGGGTTTTCGCAGGGACGGGTCATTCTAGTTTTGGGAGAGCCGGGCACGGGCAAGACGATTTTCATTTCACAATTTCTTCACTGGGGATGCACTCAAGGGAATGAGAATGGAATGTTCATCGGGATGAACGAACAGGCGCCGAGATTCTTCAATGAAATGCAGGCGGTTGGAATGGACTTTAATGACTTGTCAAAAAACTCGAAATTTTCCTATGTTGATGCGACAGAAATCAGAAGGATTCCTGAACAGGCTAAAGTAGGAAGAATCAATGTTGGAGGACGTGAACTCGGCCTTGTAAATCTGATCGACATGATGCAAGAAGGTGTTTCAAAAGTTTCACCCAAGAGAATTGGCGTGGATTCAATTTCCGATCTCGTTTTCAGATATCCGACAATTGAGGAGCGCAGACCCGTAATACTGGACATTGTTGAATCACTTCAAACGACAGGTGCGACTTGCCTCCTTACGAGCGAGCTCTTGTCAACAGGAGAAGATCGAGCGCTTCAGCCCGAAGAGTATTTAGCTGAAGGGGTCATCTTGCTCAGGAGGTTGCCTCGAAAGGGGATGAGGAGCATCCAGGTGTTGAAAATGCGCGGACAAAAGGTCGATACGACACCCAGGCCCTATACAATATCTGACAGGGGAATCGAAGTGTACTCTGGCGAAGAAATCTACTAGGTGTTGACACTAGAGTGTCAGAGGAAACTGATTCAAAACCTTCCGAACAAGTGATTCCAGAGCTTGTAGAGGATGTTTTGAAGGCGACACAGATTGGGTATCTTTCCGTTACCTCAAAGAAAGGTGATCTTTACAGCTATCCGGTAGCGTACAATTTTTCGGGAAATAAAGTGTACATGATGACTCCCATCGGTTCGGCGAAGATGAAGTTCATGAAAGCAAATCCAAACATTTCTTTTCTTGTTGACAACAAGAAGTTAGCCCTGGATGCCGCCGGGGCAATGATTCAGGGAAAGGCAGAGGTCCTAAGCATGGCGAAGATGATTGCGTCGATTGTTTCGCTGGGACCCAAGATGATCAAGTTTGCAGAAAAATATCCAGGCATGTTTACCTTCTACGCGAAAGGAAAATATCTACCGGATGAAAGAAAGCTCTACAAGTACAGATTTATCAGAATCAATCCAACAAAGATCGTCTACTGGACTGGATACACGTTTGGAAAATACGTCCCGAAGAAGGGTCAAGCGAAAGCTGAACGAACGAATGAGTTAAGCCCTACCAGAATTGAGGGACTCGTTGACCTACTCGCGACCGCTGATGCTGAGGAACTTGAACCCGACAAACTACCGGCCGATCAGGACTGGCTGAAAGAGCTAAACTCCGCGGTTTCAAATGGAGTTCTATCTGAAGATGAAATGACGATCATTGGTATGTACAAGAAACCACTCGGGGTAACCAACAACGTGAAAGCTGGAAAACTCTCGACTGGTGAAAAGGATCTTCTGAAGAAATGGAAAGCGTCGAAGAGCTGAGAGCACGTGTCAATTTCCTTTTGACAATAGAAAAATCCCCGTCTCTGCTCGTAAATTTGGAATGAGATTCACCCTTTTTCCGTCAGTGACGTAAGCAGTCTCCTTAATCTTGACATTTTTTATCCTGCAGTAATCGAAGAAATTTGAAATGCTCAAAAAGTGAAGATTTGGCGTGTCGTACCACTCGTAGGGCAAAGCAGGAGTCACCGGAACCTTTCCTCGAATCAAGATCTGAAACCTGATCGAATATCGTCCGAAATTCGGAAAACTTACGATCAGATTTTTCCCTACACGCAATGCTTCATTTACAACGTAATCGGGGCGTTTTGTCTGCTGAAGGCTTTCGCTCAGTATCAGGAAATCAAACGAGCCGTCGGGATGTTCGGATAGTCCTGCATCAATGTCTTCGTGGTAAACACTCAGCCCCTTTTCCACGCACTTGTAGACTTTCTGCTCGTCGATCTCGGTCCCCTGAGCAAACACGTTTTTTTCTTTGACGAGAATTGAAAGAAGTTCTCCGTCTCCGCATCCAAGATCCAAAACGCTCGCGCCTTCGTTGATCCAATCAACGATTATTTTGTGCTCGAGCTTCATCGTTTAATAGAAATCCTTTGTTTTTGGTTGAATTATTTCCATTTTGCACGGAATTCAAAAAGTGCTTGATCAAGTGAGTTTCTTCATCGACCTTGAGAAGGAATGCATCGTGGCCGTATGTTGAACTTACTTCGCAGTATGTTGCTTCAATTCCGGCCAGCTTGCAGGCCTTGACGATCTCTTTTGATTGATAGGAGGGATAGAGCCAGTCGGATTTGAACGCGATGACCATTACTTTCGCCCTAAGCCCTCTAAAAACTTCGCCCAGACTTTTCGAATCCAAGATGTCAAAGTAGTCCATCGCTTTTGTGATGTAGAGATATGAATTTGCGTCGAATCGTTTGACAAAGTCGTCTCCCCGATATTCGAGATACTTTTCGACTTCAAAGACCGGCTCAAACTTTGATGATTCTTTTGCAGGGGATCTTGTTTTTCTTCCGAACTTTTCGTTCATGGAGACGTCACTCATGTACGTGATGTGCCCGACCATCCTTGCAACCGCCAGTCCCCTTACCGGCGGGACATGTCCGTAATAGGCACCACCCCGCCAATTTGGGTCTCCCATAATTGATTGTCGCCCGACCTCATCCAGAGCTATCTGTTGAGGAGAGTGTTTCATCGTAGTGGCGATCGGGATTGCAGATCTCAACCTGTCCGGATAAGTCACCATCCATTGCAAGGCCTGCATCCCACCCATTGAGCCGCCTAACACGCAAAGGAGTTTTTCGATCTTGAATGAATCGACCAGATGCCTCTGGGCGTTCACCATGTCCTTGACAGTAATTATTGGAAAGTCGGATCCATATTGTTTGCCAGTCTTCGGATTGATCGAAGAGGGACCGGTAGATCCCTTGCATCCTCCAATTACGTTGGAGCAAATGACAAAATAACGGTCAGTGTCGATCGCTTTGCGTGGTCCTATCATAGAGTCCCACCAACCTTGTGGAACGTTTGGATTTCCCAGACTCGCGGCGTGAGCGTCTCCCGAGAGAGCATGACAGACAAGTATAGCGTTTGATCTCGACGCGTCTAGCTCGCCGTATGTCTCGTAAGCCAGAGTAACCGGACCCAATCTGTCTCCGCTTTCGAGGACCAACTCGTTAGGCGGATTCCCAAAAGAGAAGCTCTTAGTTGCATTTTGCAAGACGGCATGGGTCTTCTGATCAGTCAAGGTCGACCTGCTCCATTGTGAGTTAAATCAGATGCGGCGGGGGATTCAGATAACCTTACCGCATCTGAATTAATGGTGTTTATCTCGTCGCAGCATTCAGAGCCTGATCGAGGTCATCTTTGATGTCCTCGAAGTCTTCAATTCCGACCGACAATCGAATATAGTCCTCGGTCACTCCGGTCTCGGCCTGCTCTTCTTTCGTGAGCTGCTGATGGGTCGTCGTTGCTGGATGAATCACGAGACTTTTGGAATCTCCAATGTTCGCAAGGTGGGAAAATAGTTTGACTGAATTGATGAATTTCTGGCCTGCGGCTAGTCCTCCTTTAATTCCGAAACCGACAATTCCCCCATAGTTCCCCTTCAGATAATACTGAGCAAGCTTGTGGGTAGGGTGATCCTCGAGGCCCGGGTAATTCACCCATGCGACAGCAGGGTGTGATTTCAGGAATTTTGCAACCTTTAGAGCATTTTCCGAGTGTCTCTCCTGCCTGAGAGCAAGCGTCTCTAAACCCTGCAAGAAGAGGAAGGCGTTGAATGGACTCATGCAGGGTCCCAAATCTCTCAACAGTTGAACTCGAGTCTTGATTATGAAGGCGACGTTTCCAAGACCGGGAAAGTTGCCGAAGACGTCCCAGAACTTTAGCCCATGATAGCTCGGATCGGGCTCGGTAAATTCGGGGAACTTGCCGTTTCCATAATTGAACTTTCCACCGTCCACTATTACTCCTCCAATCGAGTTGCCGTGCCCACCGATGTATTTCGTAGCAGATGCAACGACGATATCAACTCCATAGTCAATCGGCCTTACAATACCCACACCGATGGTGTTGTCGACTACGAGTGGAATTCCGGCATCGTGCGCAATTTTTGCGAGCGCTTCAAAATCTGGAACGTCTAGCTTGGGGTTTCCAACGGTCTCAGCATAGATAGCTCTGGTCTTGTTGTTGATCGCATTGCGAAACTCTTCAGGCTTTAGTGAGTCCACGAATTTGACGTTTCGTCCCAGCTTAGGAAATGTATAGTGAAACTGCTCATAGGTTCCACCGTAAAGGTTGTTTGCAGAAACGATCTCGTCTCCTACCCGTGTGATCGCGAGAAGCGCGAGCGTCTGAGCAGCCTGTCCGGAGGACACTGCGAGCGCACCGCTTCCACCTTCGATCGCAGCGATTCTTCGCTCGAAAACATCCTGAGTCGGATTCATTATCCTGCTGTAAATGTTACCGAATTCTTTGAGGGCAAACAGATTCGCGGCGTGTTCTGTGCTCTTGAAGACAAACGATGTAGTCTGGTAAATTGGGACCGCCCTTGCTCCGGTAGTCGGATCTGGGGCTTCTTGTCCCGCGTGGATTGCTCTTGTACTGAGACCTTTGTAAGACATGGAGAAATCCGTTCGGGGTTTGGTATTTATGAGTCGCTTTGGGCATCCGTTCGGTAAGGATCCGCGCTGTTTCTGCACGATTGATTCCTAAAGAACATAAGAAATTCTCACCTTTTTCGATACGAAGTTGGCCAAGTTTCAATTTGATAGGAACGCCGCTCCAAGAGATTTCACAAAAATACCTCTCTGGATCCCTGGCCGCTCAGCTAATTCGACAGGGATTCAGTTATTTTTCATGTTCATCTCTTCAGATATTAACGGATGGTCGACAAGGAGAGTTGTAGACTCTTTTCGAAACTGTGGAAAAGCACTTTTCCATCTGATCAGTCCGTCGTAGATCAAGAATTTTCCAATCCATAACGACCTGACGACCGCTAGAAATTGAATAGGCGAAACCCATGGTGAGCCAAAAGCTACTGGAGCCGAAATGTTAACTCCCAGAAAAAGCAACGGAGAAGAAAACCCCCAAACTATAACGAGCGAATTCACGACTTCAAACGCGAGAAATTCAGCGTAACTGCGTCTCAATAGAGGTACAAGCACGAAGAAGGGAAGCAGAATCAGATTCATCTGTGGCGTGCACACATAACTCGAAAAAAGGAAGGCAAACATAAACAGTGCGCTTGATGTCAGGATTAACTTAGGGCGATCAGCAATTTTGTCTAGATTTTTTTTGATTTGAAATCCTCTTAGTAGGATGGCTAATGAGAGTGCCAAAAAAAGTCCCGGGAAAATCACGTGTCTGATATTGTCCGTACTTGAAAAGAAAGCAAGCATCCAACTTCCTTCTGCGTACCAAGCTTGCTCGTAATGTATGAAATCTGTGATTATGTTCAAGTTAGGAAAGAGAAATTGATAATTCACAACCACATGGCTCGGGTTCAGATAAGAATGAGGGAATGAGTTTAACGCCAAAATCGGCAGATAAACTGCGAGAACCGTCGCGGTTATGCCTATCGCGAAATAAAATCTCTCTCTGAACCCATCTAATCCGAATGAGAGGATTCCCAGCGCTGGCACGGCTGTAATCAAATTGGTAACAGCCGATAGACCAATCAAAGCACCGGAAACAATCAGATTCTTTTTTGCCTCAGTTGCATCTTGATGAAAATTCGATCTGATCTCCAGAATCTTTCTCAAACTCCAAATTGTCAAACAAACTCCGATTACGTACCAGTTCAGCAGGAGCATGAAGACAAAACTGGGAGTTGCAACGAAAAAAGTGAACATCGTTTTGTGTTTCTGACGGACTCCCGCGAGATCCGCTATTTTCAGCAGATTTGAAACAAGAAGAATTGTAGGGAAGAGTAGGAAGATTGAGGTGTATTCGTAATAGGTGGTCAAAAGGGGTCTTCCGGGAAACGGCAGCAGGTGAGCGAGCATATTCATCGCCGCGATGAAAAATCCCGTCAGGGGAGGATATTCAACAAAGAAGTTGATGTACGGAAGTCCTGAGGATAAGCATGGGCCAGGAGTACAGAATCGGTTAATGTAAACTGCTGCCACGTCGCTGTAGATGTTGCCGCTCGAATGTTCCCAGATTCCAAGGAGGTAAAAGAGAGCGACGGCGATGTAGAGCCAGGTCTCTGAATTTTGTGTAAAACCAGCTCGAACGGCCAGTTTGGTTTTTTGAATTGGTTTAGACAACGACAACAGAAGATCACATTGGTAAAAGTGAACGAAAGGTTCTCTTTTACTCGGTTGGGTTATCGACTGATATCTTTTCCTCAAACATTCGCGCTCGATCTTCCCCTTTGGAGGATAGCATCAATCCTGTTCTTTAAGCTGCAACAAGGATTTTTTGTCTCCGCTTTAACACCATAAATATTCCGAAGATTCACTTCATCCCAAGTTCCATGCTCGAAGAATTCAGGAATTCGCCGGAAAGCAAAATTGGAACACTGCAGGCGCTTCGTAGGGTAGTACCCGAGGCATTCACAGGAGAAGAGATCAATTTGGCCGCTCTAATAGAAGGTCTCGACAAGCTACAACCGAATCCGCAGAATAATGAGAAGTTCAATTTTTCCTGGATGGGAAAGGCTCAGGCAATTCGCGACAAGGAAATCCCTCCCGAGAAAGAACTGGTGCCTCACCCGGAAGTTTCGATTAACTTTGCAAAAACAAGGAATATGTTTGTAGAAGGCGATAATCTGGAAGTCCTCAAAATATTCCAGACGACATTGCAAAACAAAGTGAAAATGATCTACATAGATCCTCCTTACAATGCAAGAAGCGATCAGGATTTGTATGATGATGATTTTCGTCAGTGGCGAGTCAAACACCGGGATGACAATTTTCAACAAGGCAGAGTTCAGACCAATGGAGAATCACGGAACTTTGACAGAGATCACTCGCGCTGGCTCTCTATGATGTATCCAAGATTATTTCTCGCCCGCAATCTACTCACTTTGGACGGCCTGATTTTCGTCAGCGTTGATGATACCGAAGTACACAATCTTCGCATGATCATGAATGAAATCTTTGGTGAGGAAAACGTTGAGGTCATGATCTGGAAGAAGGTGGATTCGAACGAAGGTAAACTAAAACTCGTAAGACGGTTTCGCATCGAGCATGAATACATCCTCGTTGGCTACAAGGAGAAAGATAAGGCGCGATTCAAGAAAGTAGAAGAAATCCGGAAATTCAAGAATTTTACAGTGAATGTTGATGATGATCCGAGGGGGGACTGGGTCTCTGGCAATATGTCCTCCACTGAAGAGATTTCAGCGAATGGCGGAAAAAATTTCTATTCAGTAGTTTCTCCGGGTGGAAGAAAATTTTCCAGACGATGGAAGTTCCCCCCGAAAGAATTTGACCGATTAAACAAAGACGGCAGAATCTACTGGGGAAAAGGCGGGAACAATGTCCCGCGCTTGAAGGTCTTCGTGAAAGAACCACATTTAGTTTACGTTTCATCAGTGGTTGAAGGAAAAGGGACTGCGAAACGAGCATCAATAGAGATGAGACGACTTGCTGGAATAGATTGCTTTCCCAATCCGAAACCAGTGAAGCTAATTCAATATCTGATTGATGCCGCGCAAACTCAAAACGGAATCGTGATGGATTTCTTCGCTGGCTCAGGGACGACCGCCGAGGCAGTATTGATTCAGAATGCAATTGATGGCGGAAGCCGTTCATTCATTTTGGTCCAATTGCCGGAGGAGATAACTCATACAAGGAACTCAGACCCAGGTAACAAAGTGAAATTTCAAAACAGTGCAGAGATTGCAAGATTCAGAATAAAAGCTGCTATTGATAATCTGAGTTGTGCACAGAAGACTAGTCAGCCGAAATTCAAAAAAGATTTGGGAATGAAGGTTCTGAGACTTTCAGTTTGAGTAATCTCCACTAAAATCAAGTACTGCGAATCAAAGCGCAACACGAGAGTTCTCTTAAAGAGGGCTTTTGTAAAAACAGGCACAGAATTGCTAGAATCGGCGGTTTTGGCTCTTTTGACTGCCGTGATTTGGGGGGCCGGAGATTTTCTTTCTCGAAAGCCGTCGTCAGAAATAGGTTCGATGCTCACCTCAGTTCTGATTCAGCCTCTCGGTCTGTTCATGATAATTCTGGTTTTATTTGCCTTAGATCAACAAAACGGATTTCATGCCGCGTGGCAAAACCCTGAGTTCCTCGCCATAAACTTGGGAGCAGGGGTCATAGCATTCTTTGGGATCCTCGTTCTCTATACAGGATATGCCGAGGGAATAATGTCAATTGTCGCCCCTATTGGTGGAGCTTATCCTGTAGTTGCGGTTACCCTTTCGATCGTCCTTCTCGGGACAACTCTAACTCCAGTCCGATCTATCGCCATAATTCTTACCATAGTCGGTATTGTTCTCGCTGGGGTAAAACTATCTTCGTTCACAAGATCAGGAGATTCCCTTACAGACCGCCACAAGATAGTCAGGGGTGCAGACTATGGAATCGCAGCTTTTTTGCTTGCTGGCTTTGGTCTCTTTTGCCTCGGAGTTGCGGCACCGGTTATTGGTGCCATACTTGCAGTCGTAGTTTTGAAATCTTCCCAGACTTTAACGGCTGGATCTATGGTTCTACTTCGGCGTGTAAAGCTAACTCGACCCAGACCAACTACCTTGGGATGGGTAGCACTGATCGGCGCTTGCGACGCCGTTGGATTTGCAACATACAATCTCGCAATTGTCAGCGCATCGTCCGATCTTCCAATTGTCGTTACTCTGTCCAGTCTGTTGGGAGTAGTCACGGTGCTTCTCGCAAGGATCTTCTACAAGGAGAAGCTAGAGCCAATTCAACTAGCCGGCGTCGTAATCATTTTTGCCTCGGTCGCTGCGATACTTTATTTTTGAAAATGGAGAAGAGTTCGAAAGACGGAATATCTTGCGACTGATGCAGAGTAATATTTGAAGCTTTTCTGAACATTCCTTCGAAAATACAGCTAACAAATTTCACTTTCCAGAGAAAAAAGATCAACACTGCCCGCCTTTTTCTCTGGAGGGGGCAGGTTGAGGTATTGATCCAGTATTGATGCTAGAACCACCTACACCTGCAGGAGAGCCATTTTCGACGCAAGAGGTAGATGAGAACAAGGAGACACCGGGGGACTTTGAGACAGTATGCATTAGTCTTGTCGAGCGCGGTTGGAAAATAATGCCCAAAAAGGGTACTTATCCGATAAACAAGAAAGGACCTCGATACATCAACCTCGTGGATCCGCGAGGAAATAGAAAATCTGTTCGAGTGACCCACGAAAACCTATGGGAGAAATTAAGGGCCGCCGAAACTCGAAGGACGACAAGAAAGGACGAAAGCGCAGAGAACCCGTATCAAGCAGAGATTGCGCCCGTGGTGAACGATAATTCGAAAGATGTCGGTTCCTTGGAGAATTCATCAATTGTTGAAAGTACAGCTGCTCCACAATACGAACAAGTTTCCAAGAACTCGGCAAACGTTACTCAATCTTCGAATGAAAGTCTCGTTGAGGGAGCTCAGCCAGTCGTTACCGCCGAGAATGCATCAAAACCAGAGTTTGAAAATTTAGTCGTGGAAACAGAGGAGACACGTGTTGAAGAGAGTTCAGTTCTCCCTGTTCAAAAACAAGAAGTTGAAGCGAAGCAAGCTGAAATTGTCGAGAATCCGCCGAGGGAATTGCAGAGCTTTGCGTTCTCTAGTCCAGGTCTTCAGAAATCAATTTTCGACCTTGGATTTGAAACTCTTCTATCTGCCCTTCAGAATGAGACGTTAACCCCAACAGAGATTGTGACTAAAATTCAGGAATGGAGTATGGAATCGAAAAATCTACTGCAATTCGTACACAAGTATCAAGAAAAGACCCTTATGAGAACGGCTCTACCCGATACCAGCGAGAAGGATGAACTGATAACAGAACTTCAAGCAACTCTCAAGGAGACCGAGGACAAGCTAGCTGAAACACTTAAAGCTCTCAGTGAGATGTGAGGGCTATCTCGACACCCCGGTAATTCTACCGGGGGACTTCTTTTGTTTCTGTCCTCTCCGTTTTTAAAATCACGTCGCTTTCCAACCTGATTAGTTTTGAGTCCACTAACCGCTCAGCCTCGTCCTTGTTTCGCGCCGAAACGGTGATTTTCGCTACTATTTCAAAAACCGGCAAATCGACAAATTTGTTTTCGTGTACCTCAAGTGTATTAAGTTTTGAACTGACCGGAAGGCTGGGACGGCGAGTCCGTGGCCTCATCGTCTCTAGAATTCCTTTTAGATTACCATCAACCATTCATTTAGGCCATGAACGACGACAAGGAATATCGAAAGTACAGCCAATCTGAGGTCAAGAGCGCACTTTCGGAACTCGAAAACTGGAAAGTCGAGAAAGGAAAGCTCCACAGGGAGCTGGAATTTCGAAGTTTTGAAGACGCAATGGCATTCATGTTGCGCGCTTCCATGGATATCTCGAAACTGGATCACCATCCTGAATGGTTCAATGTGTACAACAAAGTGAAAATTGACCTGGTAACCCATGATCTTGACGGGATAAGCGGTTACGATTTCATGCTAGCAAAAAAGCTCGACCAAGCTGCGAAAACTTTTCGCGTTAAGTGACTCAACGGAGCTCAGACCGCCTCATCGATTATTTTGCTTAATCAGAAATTAATTTCATAATGAAACTATTTCATCAACCATTCATTTTATAAGTCATTAATTGTGTAATAGTACTAAACGACGACAAAATGTGGACGATTCCATTTTCCTGGCCGCTGTTAGTTGCGAGATTTGACTTTGAACATTGAGCTAGATAATCAGAAAGAGGAAGAATCTGTAACAGAGAAAATCGCAGATCTCATCTGGGAGATTTGGAGAGCTTCGAGAGCAGCTTCCCACCCGGTAAGGATTGGCGAAGTGACTCCCGAACAGTATTCCATTTTGCGGTTCATTGATTCGAATGGCCCTCAACGTTTGAAGGATATTGCTTCATACATCGGAACTACTGCAAGTCCGGTTACGATCTCCGTCAAACGGTTGGAGAGACAGAATCTCGTAAAGCGCGAGAGAAGTGTCAAAGACGAGCGAGTTGTAACCGTTCGGCTGACGAAGCAGGGTAGCGAACGCTTTGAGACTTGGAGACTTCGAAGGCGTGAAGCGATATCAAGAGTCTTTGAATCGCTAAATCAAAGAGAAAAGGCGACCTTGCTTGCCCTGTTACAAAAGGTCTCGCTATCAATCAGCTAGTCGTGAGGAAGAGTTCTTTGAATGCGATAGAAGCGACTGATCTGACAAAGTCCTTCGGTAAGGGTTTCCTCGCGGTAAAGGGAATCACATTCGGCGTGGAGGAGGGGGAGGTATTCGGATTCCTCGGTCCGAATGGGGCGGGGAAGACCACCACCATCAGGATGATCATCACACTAACCAAGCCTACCTCGGGTTCGATTTCTGTACTGGGCGTAGATGCAATCCGCCATCCTTCGCAAATTCGGCAGATGATTGGCTACGTGCCTCAGTCGGTTTCGGTAGACGGGGATCTCACAGCGTGCGAAAACCTGTTGATTTTCGCTAAGCTGTTTCACGTGGAACGAAATATCCGCAAGAAAAGGATTGATGACGCTCTTGAGTACATGGATATCGCTGAGAGGAAAAATGATCTAGTGAAACACTTTTCCGGTGGAATGATGCGCCGACTGGAAATCGCCCAGTCTCTTGTGAACAGGCCGAAAGTTCTGTTCTTGGACGAGCCGAGCATCGGTCTTGATCCCAACTCGAAAAGACAGGGATGGAAGTACGTCAAAAATCTCAACAAAGAGTTTGGCGTTACTATATTCATTACGACTCATGACATGCTTGAAGCGGACGAATTGTGTGATCGGATTGCGATCATGAACCGGGGTGAGATCGCGACTATGGGATCGCCTTCGCAGCTCAAGAGCTCTGTCGGTGGAGACATGATTATTGTAAAGACAGTCACGCCGCCGACGAACATTATTCTTCCGCGCGAGCTTGGATCAATCGTCAGCACCGTTGACACAGAGATTAAGATTCAGACAGCTCTGCCTGCTGAGCATGTTGTTCCAAGAGTGATGGAGTACTTTTCCAAGGCAGGTGCGACTGTCGATTCGATTTCGATCAGCAGACCAAATCTTGAGGATGTCTTTACCAAGTATGCAAGAGGGAATCTCCAGGAGGACGAGACAGGCCTCTATAACGAAGCAAGAGTTGCGCGGAGGAGCTTCCAGAGACATTCTGGTTGAGGAGAGTAACGAATTGACTTCAATAATTTCAATGGTTCAAGACCAAGTTCAAAGTGCACTCACGATCGCCGAGATGGAAGCTAGGAAGATTCGGCACGACTCGACCGAGCTCTGGTCGAGATCCATCCAGCCGGCGCTTTGGCTTCTGATATTTGGTGAGGTTTTCAGCGGAATTAGGGCAAATCTCGCCCCAGCCGGATTTACCTATCTTCAATACATTGCTCCGGGGATACTCGCACAGTCTGTACTTTTCATAGCGATATTCTACGGAATTACAGTTGTCTGGGAGCGGGACGTCGGCCTTTTGACAAAATTAATGTCCACGCCTTCATCTAGAACATCAATAATCGTTGGAAAGGCGCTCGCCTCAGGTGTGCGTGGAATTCTGCAAGCGATTGTCATTTTTGCGCTCGCGCTAATACTTGGAGTCGCGATAAACCTCTCCCCGCTCAATATCTTCGGTGTAATTGCGGTGACAGTACTCTTTGCGATGTGTTTTTCCTGTCTTTCAATGTTTATAGCTTCAATACTTCGGACGAGAGAGCGCATGATGGGAATCGGTCAAGCGATCACAATACCTCTGTTCTTTGCTAGCAGCGCGATCTATCCAATCTCTATCATGCCGACATGGCTAAAGGCCGTTGCGCTTGTGAATCCGCTTACCTACGTTGTTGACGCGCTTCGAGCAATGCTTCTCCCAGGCTACCACGCCAATTTGTTCATAGATCTAACAGCGCTGATTATTGCAACCGTTCTATTCGTATCGATTGCGTCGATATCCATCAAGCGCTTGATTGAATGAGACCGTTTGTACGAATGCTTCAGAGAAAAAGTTTCCTGAATTATTTGCTCTTTTGGCTAATCTAGCCAAAAGAAAGGCGCACTTCGAAAATTGGATTTTTGTGTTGGGAGAGGCGACTCAAAAATGCCTCTCCTAATCACATTCGATGAAGGCTTGGAGGTTTAGCCTGATGTTGAAGTCTTTACTCCAGTTGAGTTTGTCGTCATTGTAGAGTTTGTCATCATGGAAGTAGAGTTCGAAGAACTCATTTCCGATGTTGATGAGGCGATGCACGAAATTGTAGTCGAGGGCATGGTCGATGATGAGCTCATTGAAGTAGAGTTGCCTGCGGAAGAGCTGGAGTTTGTCATGGCAGAACTACTGTTTGAGACCATCGTAGTATTCACAGTCGAGGATATGGTGATTGTCGATGTGACGAAGGAGGTTGTTGTACTCGGCGCGGTGCAAGTAATTGTTGTAACTGGAAGGCACGTAATTGTTGAAGATGTCTCAGTGGAGGACATTGAGCTATTGGACGTAGCAGCTGAGGTTGATGACGAAGAGTTCGATGTTGATCCTGTGGCCGAAGTCGAAGAGTTTGAGGCCGAGGAGTTCATCAATGAGGAGCTACTACTTGAAAGGTTGGTCAAAGTCGTAGTTGATGAAGATGTGTTGGTCATCATGGATGGACTTGTACTTGTCGAAGCACAAGTAGCCGTGGTGGTTGTCAGAAGAACGCAAGTAGTGGTCGACGCGCTCGTTGCTGGAGAAGTAGATGATGAGGAAGAGCTGTTGGACAATCCCGATGAAGAGGAATTTCCAGATAGCGAAGAAGTGAGATTTGAAGATGTCATATTAGAAGAAGTCATGTTGCTTGAGGTCATATTCGCGGTTATCGTCAATGTGGTAGTCGCGTTGACCAATTTCGTGGTGGTTGTAGTCTGCGCGGGACTGCAAGAAGTCGTTAGACTTGAGTTCGTGCTCAATCCGGAGCTGGTTCCGGAGCTTGTTTCAGAAGGCGAGGATCCGGTGGAAGTAGCAGAAGTCAAAGAAGTGAGAGGAGTTGAAGAAGTTGACGTTGTCGACGAGGTTCCTGATCTCGCGAGTGCTGCGATACCCACGCCAATTGCTGCGATAATTATGATAACGATAACGACGATGGCTATGGTGGAAATAGCGGTCCTTTGTTTGTCCATATTATCAATCATCCTTAGTGGCAAAATCGATCGCTGTTATTTATGCCAAAACAATCATTCTTCCATACAGTACTGCTGTTAGCTTCTAACCTCCATTTTGTTAAAGTATAGAACAGCGATAGAGTCTAAACCGTGGAATACTTGCGTTTGTCCGTATCTGCCAACTTGCGTTTGATGGCGGCCTGTGCTGACGCGAGCCTTGCTATTGGCACTCTGTAGGGCGAGCACGAAGTATAACTGACTCCGACCTCATTGATGAAAAACTCGATACTCTCAGGATCGCCCCCGGTTTCGCCACACACACCTACTTCGAGCTTCGGGTTTTGCAACCTTCCGTCCTCCGTTGCAAGTTTCATCAAGCGGCCGACCCCTTTCTTGTCCACTACTTCGAAAGGATTGTTTGGCAGAATTCTTTCTTCAACGTATTTGACCAAGAATTTTCCTTCCGCGTCGTCCCGAGACATTCCGAAGGTCATTTGCGTCAGATCATTTGTGCCAAAGGAGAAAAAGTCTGCGTATTTGGCAATCTCCCCGGCGGTGACTGCAGCTCTCGGCGTTTCGATCATCGTACCAACGGGAGAATCAGGAAGAATTCTCTTGATTAGCTCGCGCAATCGCAAGAGCTCCTTTGCCTCCGAGGTTAGTGGAAGCATGATCTCTGCCCTAACTTCAACGCCCTTGCCCTCAACGGCAACCTTTGCTTCGGCTATTGCCTGAGCCTGCATTTCATAAATCTCCGGATACGTCATCCCAAGCCTGATGCCGCGATGCCCTAACATGGGATTGTCTTCCTTAAGACTCGGAAGTTTCTTAGAAATCAACTCTCCCAGCTCCGGGCTGGCTGGCGCGTGCAAAAATTCGTGCTGCGGTAGATCAAGCAGACGGATGACGACGGGACGCCCCTTCGCTGCCATGAAAATATCGTAGAAATCCTTCTTCTGGAACTCTTTCAGCTTCTCGAGCCACTTTTTCCTCTCCTCGGTAGAAGAAGATATGATCATCCTCTGGACGTACGGCAACCGGGTCTTCGCGTTGAACATTCTCTCGGTTCTGACGAGGCCGAAGCCTTCAGCCTTGAACTCGATTGCCTTTGCGACCATCTGCGGAGTGTCAGCGTTTGCCCACACACCAGTCTTCCTGAACTTGTCCGAGATAGTAAGAAAACCGTCGAGATCATCCGAGACCTCGGCGTCAACCAGTGGTGCCGTTCCCAAAATGACATCCCCAGTCCCTCCATCGATCGTCAAAATGTCCCCTTCGTTAATCATCACGTCTCCTGCTTGAGCGACTGTCTCTACGAGCTTACCGGATTCGTCGCGCTTCTCCAGTAGTTTCAACGTCTCGGCTCCAACCACCGCGGGCAAGCCCATTCCCCTAGCGACAACTGCTGCGTGACAGGTCTTCCCACCTCTTTGTGTTAGAACGCCTTTGCTTAAGATCATGCCATGAATGTCTTCTGGAGCTGTCTCGCGACGAACCAGGATTACACTTTCTCCCAGTTTGCCTAGCTCGGCAGCTTTGTTCGTGTCGAAGATAGCCATGCCAATTGCCGCACCAGGGCTCGCTGCAATTCCCCTCACTAGAATGTCGACGTGCGCCTCCGGATCGACGTGTTTGTGGAGCATCTGATCGAGCTGCGACGGCTCAACACGCATTACTGCTTCCTGCTCACTGATCGTTCCGTCACTTGTGAAATCTAAAGCAATTCTTACCGCCGCTTGTGCGGTTCTTTTTCCGGTGCGAGTCTGAAGCATCCAAAGTTTTCCGTTTTCAACGGTGAACTCAAAATCCTGCATATCCTTGTAGTGTCTTTCCAGAAGACCACTGATCTTGGAAAGTTGTTCGTAGAGAGAGGGCATTCTCTCTTCAATTTCTTCGATTGAGAACGGCGTCCTTGCGCCCGATACGACGTCTTCCCCCTGAGCATTGATCAAGAATTCGGCGAATAGTTTTTTCTCGCCCGTACTTGGATTTCTAGTGAATCCGACTCCCGACCCGGAATTGTCGCCGGTATTTCCAAAGATCATCGCGACAATGTTTACCGCGGTCCCCATCGTGTCGTCGATCTTGTAAAAGCGGCGGTACTCGACAGCGCGTTTTCCCATCCAAGATTGAAGTACCGCTTCTATCGCCTTTCGAAGCTGTTCTTTCGGGTCAAGAGGGAAATCTTTTCCAGTTTCCGTTTTGAAAAGCTTCTTGAAATCCAGAACTAGTTCTTTCAAGTCCTCGGCACTGAGCTCGACATCGCTTGCAACCCGTCGTTCCGCTTTCTTATTTTCAATCAAATTCTCGAATTTGCTACCGTCGATGTGTTCGACGATTTTTCCGTACATCTGAATGAAACGTCGATAGGCATCGTACGCAAATCTCTCATTATTTGTAGATGTCACAAGGTATCTTACAACTTCGTCATTCAATCCCAGATTCAATATCGTGTCCATCATCCCGGGCATGGATAGCGGCGCACCGCTCCTGACCGACACAAGGAGAGAATTGCCAAATTTCCTGCCTGTCTTCTCTTCTAACACCGCAAGCTTGGACATCACTGTCGGCATCAAACTCTCGGGGAATTTCTTCCCGTTTTCGTAATAGTCTGAACAAACGCGTGTCGAAATGATAATGCCTGGGGGCACCGGGAGTCCCGCATGAGTCATTTCAACAAGACCGTGTCCCTTTCCACCAAGAACTTCCTTTCCAAGACCGTAGGCTTCCTCGAGAAGGTAAACGTTGTCAGAGATAGCGGTTTGTGTCGTCAAACTGCGAACCTGTGGCAGTCATTCGCGACTGCGCTATATTTACGTACCTTTTGACTGAGAGAGATTTTTCTAGGATTTTTTTCCTGGGTGCAAAGAAATTCAATTTCCCGCCCCAAAGCTTGGATGAAATCGAATATCTCTAGAATAGAATGCCGATGCTAATCGGTTCCTGCGGGAAAAAAGTCTCCAGAGTTGGATTACCTGCTGGAAAGTTCCTCAAGGGATTTGGAAGAATATTTTTCGCCCAACCGGAGATAAATTATGGAACTTTTCAGTTATCACAAAAGCAGGTCAAAACAAAATGGTTTCACAAGCCATGATCATCGTGACTTTTTCCTTTGTTTGTCCCGTTTAAGACAAAAGAATCATTTTCCGAAGTGACTCGAAAGAGACCGATAGTCCTTCGATAGTTTGACGAAGCTTTTCCCTTGATCCTGAGCGCGCCATACCTCGATCTCCGCGCGTTCGGCTGCCAAGAGCACGTTATCATTTATTCTGAAACACGCAATGCCACATCGCACACTTTCCGTTTTGTGATCTCTTTCATATCCGGCGGCGAGCCTCAGAACCTGACCGATGGCAGAGTCTGTTGCTTCACGTTCAACTTCAACGAGCAGAGTTCGCGATCCAGAGTCGATAAAAACCAGGTCTGTTTTCCCGGTGGTTAGTGTGTCCTCAGAGGAGCGAAAAACCAAGCCACTTTCGAGTTTCTGCGGATCTGATTTCAACAGGGTGATCAGAGTCTCTTCCATCTCACCGGGCAGTTCAACGAGGTCGGGAAGCGAACTGGAAAGAAAGGATATGCCATCGAGAACGCTGTAATATCGCTCTCCAACCTTGCAGGGGAAAACATAGATCGGAGTGAGATCGGTTCCTCCGTCAGTCTGGCTGACGAGAAGGACTGGGGTATTTTGGAGATTCAATTTTTTTGAACCAGAAATCGGGAGGGAACGGCCGCCCGAAGCTACAACCGATCCTCGCGATTGTGGTTTTATTCGGCGAATCTCTTCAACTGCTTTCTTCATTTGACCTTCGGTCAGTGACGATTTTTCGAAGCACTTTACTTGAACTCCGATGGATTCGAGTTTAGAGAGACCACCAAGGGCAACGTCAAGTAACGGACCGGACGTAGAGGAATTCTTGTCATAAAACGCGGTAATCTCCAACAAGAAGGTTCCTGATATCATGTATCGCGTTCCGGGCTTTATGCATGACGGGGAGAGACATTAATTGGACGAAGTCAAAAAAATGAGAATTTTCCGGTATTCTCGGTTCGTTACGAGGGGGCTAACCAGAGAATCGTGATATTAGGTCTTGAAACGAAGCTGGAATCGCTATCAAAGGTTCATCCCGTTTATTAGTTCTCATGAGATTGGAATTCTCTCGTCAGTCTTTTGGTCCTTGATTCCTATTTCGCAGCTGCGAGGCAGAGAAGGTCTCGGTTGGAAATCAAAATCACTATCTTAGAGGCTATCTCCAAGGGGAATCAAAGACTTGCACACATCATGTATTACGCAAAGCTTCCTCCGAGGATGTGCGGAAGCATCGTACGAACAATGGAACAGCAAGGACTAGTCGAAATTCTTCCTCCAGAGGAAGGACGGAAGACGAAGCGTTTCACTCTAACCGAGCGTGGAAAACGTGCGCTGGACTCTTACATCGCCATAGTTAAGCAGCTGCAGCTGGATGAATCTTTTCATCAAGATAAAGCGTTAATCGTGAATAGTGAAATTTGGGTTCCACAGACGAAACCAAACCAAGAATAGAACAAAAATACGAAGCCGAGAACTACAAGGAAATCTTCAAACTACGCCAGGACGGGAAACCAGTCCTTCAGATAAAATACAAAGAGATGGGCAAGCAGGCCCTCTACGCCTACAAGTTTCATCAAAGAAATTGGTATGTCCACCACAAGCACCAAAGACAACCGAGGACTTTTACAAGAAAAACCGAAGAAACTGAACTAATACTAGCCGACCCCGTCATACAAAGATATTTTACGGTTGTTAGAAACCGTCCGAGAAATGAAGGCTATCTAAGCGAGAGCACCAAACAGCTCGCGATCTGCTCTTGCAAGCACTTTCTTGCATATCTCAATTTACCAATAACATCAACCGCCATGAGCGACCTTGTCAAAATAAAGAGAGGCAACCCTGCTGACTTTACCATTGAGGACAAACTAGAACAGTTCGCCCTCCTTCCCAAAATTACAACCCACAAAGAATATGGAAGCTACATCTTGGGAATATTCAAAGCTAACCGAGCCATATTACAAAGCCATATCGACAACCATTCTAAAGCTAGTACAAAGCCAATATCGGAAGGAATCCTGAGACAAATAGTTTCAGAGCTCCCCCCAAGAGAACTGGAACTGGTCCAACTGCAAGCGTATGCGGGACAGCGAATCAAAGCCCTTGCAACCGTTGCACTTTCACAAATAGACATGACAAGCTTTGAAAATTACGCGATCATTCATATCACTAGCGAGCAAAACAAGACAAGGCAAGAGCATGATTGCGTAGTCCCAAAAAAACTAATGGAGTCAATACTAGAGCGGTGTAAAACTATCCACGCCATTGTACCATTTGCAAACTATGAGCAAATGTGGAGAGAAATCCGACAATTTGTAGCCATGAAATACGATATCAGATTAACCAGCCACTACTTGAGAAAACGCTTTGCTACAATTGCATCAGAAACGCCAATGGATGTCAATCAGTGGGATTATCTTATGGGTTCCAAGAAAAGCAAAGGACATGACGCTAACATTTACAACTTGACGTTTCTTGAAAAGATAGTTCAGAATTACGATACCTGTCTAGTTCGTAAGCTCTCCCCGGAAACAACACCAGAAGAGACTAGTCCGCCATCAAGCACTAAAGGAAATGAAACAGTGCTAGAACAATTAAAGACAATTATTCAAATGCAGAAAGAACAGATAGACAAACTAACGGATGCCCTGACTAGAATTTAGGGCTACAATTCTTTTAAGAGTCTAGCAAGCCTCATCATAGTTGCAAAAAACAGATGTAACATTTCCAGTAGTTATATTATAAGTCACAAAGGTGACGGACACAAGCCTTGTTGGAATGGATATCGTATAGTTGAAAGAGCCACCATCATAGATATTCAAATAATACAAACCTATCCCACCATCTAGGAGACTAGCCGATCCACTCGAGTTAGTCACAACTCGACTGAGCTTGTTCACAATTCGTTCATTCCCGCAATCGTACGCATTATTACCGGTGATAATTGCCCCTGCGACAGGCCTAACAGCTGAAGATCCAGAAGAGAAATTATTTTGTACAACTAGAATGATCACACCATAAGTAGACGACGATAAGGTACAATTAACAGAAGAACTCGTTGCAGTTAGGCTTCCGGTACCAGAACCATTAGTCGAAGAAACTTGCATCCCTATTATAATGCCACTTACGAGCGCAATTAAACCGACGATGCTAGAGACAACAACCGTTTTGTTCAATATGCCACTGAGCCTGATTGTTCTCCAGAAGGACACCCTGTACTTATATTAGATATTTCCAGTCTGAAAATAAGGGAATTCTAAACCTTCCTTTTTGCCTTGAACTCCTCAGAGTCTTTCACGAACTCTGACCAAATCTCAGGCAACGAGATCGGTGAGCGGTACGAAATCGAAGTACCAGACAAGCCGACAATAACCGCTTAGATTTAGTATCTTTGCGCAAGCGCCCTTCGGGCTGCTTGCGCGGGGCGAGACAACCGTTAAGAAAACATTTTTCTCGCCCACACTCCTCCATAGAGACAAGTTTTCCGAAGAGAAATTTTGCATGGGAAACCTAGCGACCTTTCTTTGCTTTGAACTCTTCAGAGTCTTTAACAAACTCTAACCAGATTTCTGCACGTCTTCCCTCCAACACATCTCGGATTAATGTCTCATAGGTCAACCATGAACCTCCGAGAGGAATAGAAGCCACTATTCGCACTCTTCCACCTCGAACCTTACTCAGAAAAAGTCGAAATGGAATGCCCTTGTCTTCTATATCGTCTCTTTTGGACTCCAATATTCAACACCGACTTTCGGAATTCCGTAAGTCATCACTGGTCGATTTCTGTAATATGCTAACGACGCATCAGAGCCAACTGGAGGATAACACCAAAAAATATTCGTTCCATCTTCGTCGCAAACCCTTAGACTCCTTTTTCTCCTTCGAACCGCTTTCGGTTCGAGAACATAATTCAGCTTCCTAAGATACTTTGACTTCTGACCGTCAGAAAGATAACCGAACCATTGAGTTCTTTTTTCGGTTTTAGGACGCAGCAGCATTCGCTTAACCCAATCCCTATCACTTTCCGAATTGTAGTTAATCCTCGAAATCATCTTGTAACAATCGACGACAGGATTTCTCATTGCGTAGGCTAAACGATGCCTCACTCCAGCCTGATTAGACCTATAACCCCAGTGTGCAACAACACGTTTTGCCTTAACAGGTCCGTATTCAGATTCGAACTTGGCTCGCCACGTTTTGCTCAGGATACTTTCAGAACCCTTCTGCAAATCGTTCTGATACAGATTAAGCCGGTGCCACTCTTGCTTATCAAGCTCATAGGTGATATCAGACAAATTCAGATGTAGGTGAGGATACCATCCACGAAAAGGATCGCTCGAATGCCAGTAATGGAAACTCACTTCAAAACCTAAAAAGTACCGACCGCCATCAGAAAACAGATCATTAGCCCACTCAGAACCAATCCGATTCATCCGTTTGGCATCTTCGTCACCTACTATATCCCAAGATGATCGCGGAAGAGTCAATTCTCCAGCCCAAACGCACACTTTTTCCCCTCCTACTCTTCGATTGATTATTTCCAGAATCTCGAGCGCATATTCTGATTGATTGTAGGTGTAGGCGTTAGCATCGATTGGACAGACGTTTCTCAAGCGACAGAGCGCCGGTTTCAAATAACCATGCGATTCCTCGCATCTGCCGACAAAAAACTGCTTACGACATCGTTCAAGATCTTCAACGAGATCTGGAGCTATATCGCGAACAACATCGATCCAACGATTATTCTGCTTCTTCTTGATGTAGTCCTCTAGACGCATCTTAAGGGGTTGTAATCTCAAGCAGGAATCGCCACCGGCTCAAATCTCAAACAATTACAGCCTTTGAATTGGCAGAAACCGACGTCTCCGTCAACGACATCACCAATATGTTTGTGATTATGATACTCAAAATCATGTAAACAAGTCCCGCATTGGTCAGAGATATGTTCACTTGATACTCTCACCAAATGCTCACAGTTGTCGCATATGTCGAAGACTATATCGACCGTCATAGCAGTCACCTTTCTGATCCTCTAGGCGGGGCATTCGTGCCCTCTTCGCCAAGGCGGCTAACCTCTGCTAAGATGGTTTTTCTCGGACAGCCACTTTTCGATAAAGGATGGACCTTCGCAAGTATTATCATACGATCGATAGAATTCTCTATTTCGATACTAGTTCAACCAGTACTAGGAAATACATGCATGCCTCGACACGCGCAACCTCAAACCATCTATAGAATCCTAGAATGCTACCAGGAGCCTTCAACTATCAACCAAGTTTACTATCAACTAGGGAAACAAATAGACTGGGAATATCTCAATGCGTACACCTTTGCTCTACTGGATGCCGATATAATCTGCCCCAATAGCGTAAAGGTTCTGCACAAGGAAAGACACTATTCTAAGCTCAAGACTGAATCCGGATTCCATTACAGAAACGATGGCAAGACTGCCGCTCAAAGAATTGAAGATGAAATAACTAATGCTTTTTTTGAAGACATTCAGCCTAGATATAGAACAGAAATAAAACGTAATCTTGCAAACAACCCGTACGAGATTCCCGCTGAGAAAGTTGAATACGAGATCTCAGTGCTGTTCAATAACAATGCCCCCAAACAAAACAATTTAATTTATTTTGGTTTACATCCGAAGTACGAACGTGGCATTCCCTCAGAGGCTACGTTCTTGAAGACAATATATCCAAAACTGATCCTCCCGTCTGCAAGAGCGATACAAGAACCAGCGTATAGGAAATACGAATTTGAACAAAGAAAGGCGCGAATCATTCATGAGACTGAAAACAGATATTTCAGCAAGTATATTCTACCAAAGCCTTGATCGTCCTAGCATCGACCTAGCATCCGAATCCGAATCTATTACTCCAATCGCAAAGGGAAGCAGACAAGTACACGAAAGAGACCGAGAAAAATTCGCCTAACGGACTCCGAATCTTTATTTCAAATCCTCAACCCTTAGTTACGCAATTACAAAACTTGTTTGTGTTTCTCAATGTTTGGCAGAAACAACAGCAAGATCGAATACGATGCTAGGCAACCACCTCAGCAAATAATGCAGAGTCCTCAATCCTTTCAGTATGTCCATAACTTCAAAGTCCATTTCAAACGAGGAGCGCTTCAAGCGATAGCGAATAAAGTAGATGTTTCAATAGACTCATCATCCTATCAGATGCCTTCAATTCAAGAAGTAACAAAGGCATTTAACGACCGTATGGTTATGTCGAACGCTCATAGTAATACCCGCGAGCGATTTAGCGCAAGTTCATTTCACATAACCAACATAGAGTATAAGGAATCGATGGCTCTTATCTATTCAATGGGCGGAAATTCTGTGCCGCCTCAACAGATAGTAACTCAAACGAGATCTGCGTTTTGTAGAAGTTGCGGAAGTCCGGCTCAAGCCGATTCGAAATTCTGCAATAAATGCGGCACTCCATTGTGAGATAGACTAACACTTTATCCCTTAGTCTTGCTGTCTCTTGCTCGAATTTCGAAATCATGAGCAACCATGAACTCCAAAGATCTTCAATTAACGCTCTTTGGAGTAACTTACGGCATAGCGGGTCAGATGCTCTGGAATGCTTTTGCATTCTATATTCAGACCTTTTGGGGAAAATATCTACCGTTAGAGTCCATCCAACTTATCGGCGGGATAATAGTAGTTGGATTATTCATTTACACGATAAGGATGATCAATTTGCAAGAGACCAGAATCGACCCTTTCCAGAAGAAACTAGAATCCTTCCCGTGACCTTCATACTGATAGCACGAATAACGCCCTAGGCGTCTCGCCGAAGGCGATGATTCGAGAGGAGGTAATCTATAGAAGAAAATCGTAAATTCTGCTTGGTCATTTCGTCTTATGAGTCCTATGACTTTCGAACCTTCGCCCTCAGACAAAGAAGAATTACTTACAGATCACCTCCCGTATGAATTTGAAATGATGCTAGACGCTCTAAGGACTTTGCCTCGATTGCCCGGCATAGAGCAAAGCAGGAATCTTGAAACAGTTGTTATTCATGCCCGAGGGTTGGTTTACTTCTTTCTTTATAATGAGAGAGAAACGGGTTGGAAGGAAAAAGATGCAATTCCAAAGGATTTTCTGAAAGAAGGAGAAACGTGGAAAGCATCAGAATGGTCTAAAGACAAAAAAGTTTGGTCAGAAGCCAAAGACTTCGATCTAAATAAACTTCCGAATCTGAAAATGGTTAATGACAATTCTAGTCAAGAGATGGCTCATCTATCGTACAAAAGAGTACCATCTGATAAGGTCAAAACTGAATGGAATCTCTTGGGAATCGTTTCGGAAATGTTTGGAGTTATGAGAAATTTTGAAAGCAAGTGCAAAGAAGAATGCACTGAGGAATTGAAGAGAGTAATATCTGATGCAGACGTTTTGTTTGGCATGATAAAAGAAGAAAGATCGAAAAAGACATCAGAAGTTAAAGTCCCGTTAGCCGGCGACTATTCGTCCAGTCACGAAGTAACATTCGGAACTTCGACCATTCGAATTTTTTCTGCCGTTGTCGGAACCTCCATGACATCAGGGACAGTAGTCAGAACCAAACGTACGACTTAGATACTTTTCGATGTAGTTTCTCGTCAAAAGCGAGGATTCGAGGGGCGTAATATACACACTAACTATCTTTCATTGATTTGTGTCGCTACCCTTCGCTACACTTCGTTCGCCTCAGCTCGCTACAATTCACCGCAAAAATAAGATGAATTCAATTATCGTTTGAACCGAACATTTTCAGGAAATGTAACAAGGGAACAGGCGCAGTATCGCAACCCATTCACCTATATCCCACTCACATGATGAGGATTCAATCAAAGATTCACCAGTTCCTAAATGCCTGATTCTAGCCACGTATTAACAATAGACTAAAGTTGCGTTCAAAGTAGCAAGGAATCAAGGGGAACTGGGATGAACCGATCACGTGAAATGTATAATACCTAACGTCATACCATTCGGCGGAGAACGAAGCAACAAATTGAAGTTTTGGCAACCCCCGCTACTCGTATTTTCTATCGGTCTTTTCTTTTTTGGAATCTTTCTATTCAATCTCGATGTTTGGATACCCGGCTCATTCATCTACGGCGGAATTGCGTGGATCCTAAGCATTTTTGGAATAATCTACTCCTTAACTGCTGATTTAGACGAAAAGACAGATGTCACCAACCAAAATGAAACAGCTCAAAACGCGGGAGAGAAAAACCAATAAAGAAACAGAACGAACTGAGGAAAATTCTAGTGGTGCTATTACTAGTTAGTAATGTACTAACGTAACGTTAAATTAACGGTTTATCAAGACGAAGTTCCACAGCTTGCTCCGCCAGCCATGAGCGCAAAAGACTAGACTGCGCGCTTTCTGAAACCTGTTTTGGTATAACAACAGACGTGTCATCCAAAGGGCGTTATCTTAACCTCATCCCGAGCGATCAGCGCACGGACCCGCTCGGGCGATGCTGGAGCGATGTTCATACTAGCTACGCCTGCCTCTCGCAATGCATCGTTAATCGCATTAATTACCGTTGGATATGCCGCGACTGTTCCGCACTCCCCGGCTCCTCTAGCACCATCAAGAGTGATATTCGATGGAGTTTCAACATGGACAACTTCGATATCCGGTGCTTCGACGGCTGAAGGTATCAAATAATCAATGAATGTCGTTGCCAAAGGCCTACATTCGGAGTCATAGGCAAGAGATTCATAGATAGACCCCCCGACGCCATGAATGACTCCCCCCTGAATCTGACCATCTACAATTTGTTCGTTGACGATGCGCCCGACATCATCCACGGCAACATATTTCTTGATCTGGATCTTGCCGGTATCAAGGTCCAAAATAATCGAACAAAGATGAGCACCACTAGCAAAGGTGGATTGGCTCATTTTGAACTCGGTGCTAGCGGAAAGTTCTTTGATTCCGAGCTTTCCAAGCATTTCGTCTATTTGGAAAGCCTCTCCCGAAGGTGTTAGAATCGAATGATCTGAGAACGAAAAGTCACTTGCGTCGATGCCTCTCTCCTTCAAATTATGAAGTATCTCAGCCTTGAGCCTGCGCGCTACTTCGACTGCTGCACTTCCACCGGCTGCGATTGACCTGCTTCCAAAAGTTCCAATTCCGAAAGGAATTAGATCAGTATCGCCGTAAACGACTCGAACCTTTTCCATTGAAACGTTCAGTTCTTCAGAGACAAGCTGGGCGAGCGTCGTCTCAAGCCCCTGGCCGTGAGGTGAAGATCCAGTGTATAGAACAATATCTCCCGAAATATTCAGGACGAGTCTGGCTGTTTCTGAAAACTGCGAACCGGTATCTTCAATTTCCGTACAGATTCCCACACCCGCGACTAATCTGGTATTGTCTTTTCTGGAATGTCGATTAAATTCATCCCGCCATGCGAGTTCTTCTGTATATTTACCGGCACGCTCCATGGTATCCAGCAATAGTGGGAAGTTTGCGCTATCGTAAGTAAAGCCCGCCCCATTGTCGTATGGGAACTCCCGAGGCAAGATCATGTTCCTCCGCCTCAACTCAATAGGATCAATTTGCATTTTCTGTGACAGTATGTCGATGGCTCTTTCAATGAAGTAACACGCCTCTGGACGTCCCGCACCGCGCACCGGTCCCGAAGCTGGCTTGTTGGTTACAAACGCGGTTGATTTCAAATCCAAGTTCGGAATCCTATAGGCACCCGGAATCAGTCTGAGGGTGAGGCCTGACATTACGCTTAGGGTGCCCGAAACTCCAATGTCCATCTCCAAGTTTGCCCTGAGCGCAAGCAGTATTCCATTTGCGTCCGCCGCTAGCTCGATATCACAATAATGATCTCTTCCCGGTGCGGTTTCCAAGAAATCTTCCGTTCTCGTTGATGTCCATTTTACCGGAAGTCCCGTTGCGCGCGCGAAAATGCACGCCAAGGTGGGCTCCGGATAAGATTGTGCTCCCTTGGTGCCGAATCCTCCGCCGACATCCATTACGATAACGTGGAATTTCTCTTTCGGAAGGCTCATCTCTTGCGTGAGATAATTCTGTGCTCTGTTCGCAGACTGGACAGTGGTGTGAACTTCAAAGACTCCTATTGCTCGGTCGTATTTTGCAGCCACCGCGCGTGGCTCTATAGGAACGCCCGCCTGTCTCTCAATGCCCATTCTTTCTCTAACGACGAACGCCGCTGATTTTAGAGCGCTGTCTACATCGCCATGTTTTGCTTCGACTCGAATTGCAACGTTGTCCTTCCAAGATTCAAAAATCAAAGTCGAATTTTTCTTTGCGTCATCAATGGTGACCACGGCCGGTAGTTCCTCGTATTCAACTTCCACCTCATCTATCAGATCCTCCACAGCGTACTTTTTTCTGGCAAGAACCGCCGCGACTGCTTCTCCAACGTAGACGGTCTTTCCAACAGCGAGCGGGTATCGGTTTGCAGGTTTTTGCATCGGAAACTGGACTAGATGCGACACGCCCAGCTTCAGGAGCTCCTCGCCCGTCAGTGAGGCAACAAAATCAGGAGATTCACGCGCCTTGGAGAAATCAATTTTCGTAATCTTTGCATGTGGATAAGGACTCCTTACGATGCCCAAATACGTTTGATTTTCGAATTTCACGTCGTCAACGTATTGTCCGGCCCCAGTCGTTAGACGGACGTCTTCAACTCTGCCCTTCAGTTGCCCCTGATTGACTCGTCCTTTGGTCATGCCACAATTTTGGTCTTCTTTCTATCGGTAGTTACGCTATTCTCTCGCGCATGCGTCCGAGGAGCATCTGTTTTGAGACACCGAGCGGGTCGAGCACGCTCGCGCAACAGTCGGCAAGCAGCTCGACGTAACGACTCGAGTCGTAGATTTCCTCTTCTGCAAATTCGAGCGGGTTTGATCTGTTTCGTCCTTTGCTCTCGTATCTTGTGATCACATAGGAGATGGATTGCCCCGCCTGGAGCTTGAGACCTGCTTTTTCGAGTTTCAAAGCCGCATTAACCTGCAGCTGGCGCTTTGAAGAGTAGTCTTCGGGGTTTTTTGAAAGGTTACGAGTAATCACGAGGTTTGCCGGGGAGGCCACGTGTTCTTCTAGATCGCGCGCGTATTCTTCAAAGATTTCAACTCCTTTCGTCGCAGCCATGTCCCTGAGCTCCCTTTCATTTTCGCAGAGGGCAAGCGCATTCAGTATCTTCCCTTGGCATTCCTTGAAGTATGGTGGCGTGTCGTGCCGTCTGTACTCAATCCCTCTGACCTTGATGTCATTTGTTTTTTCAAAGCATCCAAAATACCTGTTCGTGATGCTTCGCGTTCTCGGATATACCTTGCTTGGCAGAAACACGATCCACTTGTAAATACCCTCCGGCAGGGCTTCAAAACCGGTCTCATTTTTGATCTCTCGACAGAGTTTGTCGTAATCTGCCTCGGTTGCGTTTTTCTTGGAAAGCCACAGTGAATCGACTATGCCGTGAACGACGCGGAAATTACCTGCCTCTGCGGTCTGCATTGCCCTAACAAGCGTCTCCCTTGCAAGCGCGCAAACTGCAATGTGCGAATCAATCTTGCCAAACTTTGCGTTGCGATATGAAAGATATCCGAAGCTGCACACTAGGATCCACTTGAGAGACGCCGATCTTTCGTTGTAGATCTGTTTCAGTAATGCATCTGGTTCAGAATTTTTTAGTCTCTTGTACTCGCGCCTCTTATCCAGCGGAAGAACGAGACTTCTTGCGATGATGCCCTCATTTTCGCAGATGTGCATGTCCAGTTCTTCAACCCAGTGTTTTCTTGAATCCGGGCAGCAAGAACAGTTAACGGTCTCCGCGCTGATGTTGTACTTTCTAATGATCGACGGATAAAGTGAGGAAAAGTCGATCTCCCCAATGTGTTCATAGACACCACTTTCCTGCGGCTTGAGAACCATCCCGCCGCGGTCAGCGACGAAAAGATCGTAGCCATTTTTCCCGTCCTCAACTATCTCCGGTTTCCAGGGGATCAGCAGCCCCTGCTTTGATGCATAGTAAAACTGCAGGCTGCTCAGGCACCTGCCGATGCTCGCTCGCATCGAAGTGTGGAGTGGAATACGGCAGAGACGGGAGATCTCAAACAGTCCCTGCATTCGGCACTGGTCATAAATGAACGTGTTTTCTTCGTCCAGGTGCAGCCTGCCAAAAAGCCGAAACGTTGCGGGACGGTACATGATCTTTCCGTAGGAAAAGTAGGTCTTTCCGGCACGCTGGAGCAATTGCTTGCTCTGTGTATGATAGTTTGCGTCGGCGTCTCTGTTCAGTCGGGAAAGAAACTCGCCATCTATGCCGTACCTTTTTGCTCTCGCGAGCAAATACGGCAGGACAAACGAGTCACCTCCCTCGGTGATAACGAGATCTGGATCGTACCTTGCGAGTTCATGGACGGCATCCAAAATCATCTGCGATTCGCTGGAGCTCTCAAACTGGATATTTTCCTCAGGAATAGCGAATGTTGTGAGCGAGATTTCTTTAAGCATGGAGTCCATCCGCGGCACGCGGTCCTTTGTTTTTATCTTTAGTTTGATTGCTTTGAGGCTCGGCGTGCCGTAGTTGTAGTTCGTGATGCTGTCCAGGAGGATCCACTCTCTAACTGAATCTCCACGGATGTCCACGTCGATTCTTGCGAGCGGGAACAGGTCTTTTTCGTAGAAGTACATCTGTTCCGGGAGAAAGTCAATGTTGTAAAGTTGCAGCATGTCCGGATGACGAAACCGCTTCGAGAGAAACGTCGCAGTGGACTTGACCTTCGCGGCGTTCTTTAACTCGAGCTCAAGTACGTTGCTTTCTCTTTGGTCAAAGACATCGATCCGTTTACGGATCTTGCGAACGTTGGAGACCAGATTCGAAGACAGACTGATCGAGCTAAGATAGTCAGCGTCGCCTGCACCCGCGTAGGCGTAAATTCTCGCACGCCATTCGCTGTCCTCGATTTTTATCAGCGAACCTTCGGTCTGCTGTATCCAAAAAGTCATTCCACCTGACCGGAAGGATGGATAGCAGTCGAGCAGGTAGCCCTGTACGAGCAAAAAAAAACTCACGCGTCGTCCTTCTGTTTTTTCTTCTTGGCTACCATTTCTTCGAGACGATCGATCGTCTTTTGCTGCACGATGAGCAAGCTGAGCAGAAAGGCTTCCGTTTCGTAGCCCTTCTTGGAGTTTTCAACCACACCGTCGAATGACCAAATTTTTTCAAACAGTCGATTCAGGAGCTGGCGATCTTCAAGACGCAGGGCTTTTGCGAAAGAACGCCAAGACTCTATCTCAGCCGGGAGTTTTTCCTCCGCAACGGCTTCTTTTTTGTTATCCGTTTCAGCGGGAAAAAGAGCAGTAGTAGTTTTCTGATCTTTCGGCTTTTTTCTTAATTCTATAATCTCTTTTTCAGACAGCAAATTTTACTCGTCACCTAAAAGTTCAAGCATCTTTTCGAGCTGCTTTTCCCTTTCGAGAATTATGGCAAGCATCATCGAACGCATTGGAACGAGCTTTACCGCGGCAGAACAAGCCTGGGAATTTTTGTCACAAAGCTGCAACGTTTCTAAAAGCAGAAGCTTTTCCCTTTTGGGCAAATTTTTCCCAAACGTACGTACTGCGCGGTCGATCTCTGCCGAGATCACCATCTGAAATGCGGGGATCGTTCTGCCCAAATGCGATTACAGTATACTTACTGTAATAATACTGTAGTTTTAAGAGTTGTTGGAAGAATTATATTCCATCAAGTATTTTCACGCCAGTAAAGCGCGGTGGCGTCGAGCTTGAAGATCGTCCCGCACTTCGGGCAGGTCTCTTCCATGTCTGTACCGCCGATTACGGGATTTGTGCGAAACATCTGTTCAGTTTTCGATTGGATCAGAGTCGATTTGAAGCTCGTCTTGCAGTTTGGGCAATCAATCAAAACTGGCAAAAATCGTAAACACCTCGCGTTGCTTAGCTCTTATTCGATTACTTTGAATTGATCGGGGGAATGACTTTGACTTCATAGTCCTTTCCTTCCCAAGAAGATGTTGACTTCCGGAAGAACGTGAATTTTATGGGAACCTTATCATCTTCGGAGACCGGTATGTCCACGTACTCGACTCCGAGTCTTGTGGGGGTCGAATCGGTGTCCATGACCGTCTTCCATTCATCGTACGACCAGTGCAAACGAAAAGCCTCGGGCATCTGGATTCTCAGAATTGAACCCACGACTACACTTGAAGGCTGTCGTCTGTGCATCCACATTTCTATCGATTTCGAGCTACTTCTCTGAGTTGACTTGTTTACGTACCTATCAGCTACTATACTCAGGCATTCGTAAATTGATCCATCACTAACCGATCTTAGAAGTTTGATGTACTCGGAATGAGCCCAAACGAGCGGCTTTACAGCTCCTGTCGAACGGCCGAAACGCATGTGTGCTGAAGTAATGTCCGCCGAGTCCCAGACTTGCTCCGGAAGCTGAGCCGTTGCAGAAGCAAATTTTTCCATCGTGTTGACAAAAAGCTTCACATCATTACCCGCCGCGAGTTCATAATGTCCCCGTTCAGCAGTTAACAGCGGCCAGAGGCGACCTCGCCCCCAGCCATCGAAGGGACCTCCGTCGTCTTTCTGCCCATATCCATCAAAATTGTACCGGTGCCAACATGGACCGAACGGAGTATCAGTTTTCAGCACTGCGTCAATCACTTTGAGCGAGTCCAAAATAATCGGATCTGATGGCGATCGAATCCCGTATCGCACAAGCTCCAAAAATCCTGCATCTACGATATCCCGAGCCGGGTACTCGTACTTTCCTCCTGGAGGTTGGTTGGCAAGCGTGATTATTGCTTCGTTTGGATCGTCGTCTTGGGTAGGATTGTCAATGTCAACGGGATTAATCCGGATGTAGTGTTTCATGATCCCCGGGACAAGCGAGCCCATAGTCGTGACTGTCCATCGTTCGATGTGTGATTCCAGGTAATCCGAATATTCCTCGAGGTATTTTGCCGACTCCTCGTGGCCGCGTAATCTCGCGAACTGTGCTGCGCAGATAAGACCTGCAATTTCAACCGCGATGGTTGAAGGTGAGTATCCACTTGCTTCTTCCCAGCGATCCTGTTCGGTAACAGGTCCCATCTTGACAAGGAAACCAGCCGCCTTCCTCATCATCTCGAAAGGATCGAAATTTTCAAGCGCATTCAGTTTGTACATGTGCCACGCAAGAATAATCGGCATGGCGACTTCATCGAGCTGGACACCGCGCCAGTAGGTCTGACCGTCAATCCAGAAATTCTGCGGGAAACTGCCGTCATCAAGCTGGCTAGTAGTGAGATAGATCAGTGATCGTAGAGGCGTATCCACGTTTCCCGCAGCGAGTAGAGCGATTGCGCTGTGAACCATGTCTCTTGTCCAGACCAGGTGGTAGCCCCCTTTGTCCTCGTCCCCTTTAGACTCCCCCCAAGGAATAGACATTGAGGCTATGATGGCACCCGGGTATGTCTTGTCTTCGTGTGCGAGAATAACGCTGTAGCTCGTATTGTAGAGGTTTCCCACATCACCCGAGGCGGAACTGAGGTCACGCAATTTCTGGAACGGCCTGTCCCACTGCTCCAAGAATCTTACTCGGTTATCGGAAAACGGTAATCCGAGAGACTGGAAAAGTCTCGTCACCGCGTTGTGAATGCTATTTCCTAAAGCAATGCCCAAAGTAAACTCTCCGCCACTTTTCGAGTAATCGAGCTCGCCGGTAAAGGCGACATTTCCGTTTAGGGCGGTATCAAAACTCCAGTCCATATCATAATTTTCGTTAAGGTCAGTCCAACCATCGCTCGATCCCACATAACCACAAGACATTTTCTTGAAAGGAACATCAGCACTCATTGCTAGCCAGGTCCCGTTTTTTTCTCCGAGAAAGAGATCTCGGCCGGCGACCTGAGCTACATACGCGTTATTGCCGGATCCACCTCCGTCGAGGTGGGGGGCGCATAGCGCATACAGATGTAAATCATTGTCAACCATTCCTTCCGTGATTTCGAATCTGGTATGTTGAAGGATGCATGGGAGATGAGGATCTGAGATTATCTCTTTGCTGATTCTATACCGACCTGCAGGATCGGAGTTTATTACTCTGTAGCCGAGGTCGCGCTTTTCTAATCGCTCAACAGATGATGATAGCTGTCTTTTTTCTTCGTGGAAAAAAGTAGAACCATCGGAGACCAGGTATTCCATATCACGAAGCTGGGGACGGTCAACAGTTGGGTGATAAATCTCAGTCAGAATCCCACGCCAAACCGTAAACCAGATCTTGCTGTCGGAGGAGTAGGCGGTTCCGACTCCATCCTTGTTTCCCCTCGTCCATCTCGGCGCGATACCGGGAGCTCCGAACGCGTTGTTATTCCCGCGAAACGTTGCCAAGAGATTAACCCCTTGCTTATTGAATTGAGTTGCAAGCGGAATTATGGATTTCCCGGCGCTAATCCGTACCTCTGATCAGAATTGGATCAAGTTTTTGCCTTTGAAAACAACTTTTTTATCATCTTCGGACTTTTTCAGATTAGGAGAGCTTGTTGTTCTATGAAGATTTCTCAGATAGACATTTTCCAGCTGGGAGAACATGCCGCTGGCGGCGCAACTTGGGCGGGAAACTCCATAATTGTCAGGCTGACCACTTCTAATGGTGAAGTTGGTTACGGCGAAGCTGTTCCGACACTTCGCGTTCAGCCCGTAATTGAATCGCTTCGGGAAGTCTCACGAGTCTATCATGGAAAAAATCCACTCGATGTAGAGGCAAATCTTCACGAGTGGCACAAGCATGATTTTTACATGCCCGTTTCCTTTGAATCAACGACGGCTGCTAGTGCGTTTGACATTGCATGCTGGGACATCATAGGGAAACATCACGGGGCACCGATTCGCGATCTCATAGGAGGTACATTTCGAGAAAAAATCAGACTCTACGCTAACGGATGGTACGATGGATGCGTCACGCCTGAACAATTTGGAGAGCGCGCCTCAAAGTGGGCGAAGATGGGCTACACGGGGCTAAAGTTCGATGTCTTCGGTCCGTATTATGATTACATTGACGAGGCAGGTCTCGAATTGGCCTATCAAAGGGTAAAGGCAGTCTCTGACGCGACTGATGGCAAAGTCGCCATGATGATCGAGCACCACGGCAGATTTAATCCAAACTCCGCGATAATGATTGCAGACAAGCTTTCGGATCTGAATCCACTTTTTATGGAGGAGCCAATCCATCCGGATAACCTCGAAGGTTACGCAAAATATCGCAATGCAACAAATGTGCGAATTGCCTTGGGAGAAAGGCTGCTCACGATTGAACAGGTAGTTTATGTTTTGAAAAACAACCTGACTGACTTTCTGCAGGTTGACATCACCAATATCGGAGGAATCACGGTTGCGAAGAAAGTGTCTGCGATTGCGCAGGCCTTCGGTGTTGAGATTGCTTTTCATAACGCATTCGGTCCCATACAGAATGCGGCAACTCTTCAGCTCGATTCTTCAATTCCAAACTTCTTGATTCAAGAGTCATTTTGGGATGCATTTCCCCCATGGAAACGCGAGCTTGTCAAAAACCAGACGCCTGTCGAGTCGGGCCATAGCACCGTTCCAACAAAACCAGGAATCGGTGTTGAGGTGGACGAAAGTCTTCTCGTAAAGTATGCTGCCTCAGGTCAGGAGTACTTTAATCCCGACGAACCAGTCTGGGTCGTAAAGGACACCTGGAAGAGTTAGACAGGACGCTCGGAGTCCACACCTTCAAGTTTTCCACTGCCAAGCTGCATGGTTCTTGGCTCGTGCTTTACTTGGGAATCTAACGATTGAAGATGAATTCCCACTAAATATGTCGACGTGAGAACGACCCCAGAAAGAAAAGCTATTTCGTGAACTCTCCAATTGAACTGATCAGTCGGCAAGAATATGGGTTCAAGTTGCAAGATAAACCAAAGCGTCGTAACAACCAACGTTGCGTAGATGATCCGGAACGAATTCCTGATGTAAGGGTCGGTTAGTTTCTGACTATTCTTATCAAAAAAGGATTCGATTAGGGCATAAATTGACAAAGTAAAGATTATCGATTGGGCAGCAATATCAATCGCCGATGACCCGTAGGAGATACCTGCGCCTACTCTGAAAAGAGAATTCCAAAGGAGCGAGGATCCGACTCCTATAATGACGCTCGCTATTAGAAAGAATTCTGACAGCGATCTTCTCCTCCTTGGCGGCGTCCCCAAAAGAACGGGAGTGAAAAGTATGACGGAGCCTAAAAGACCCGCCAAAGTCCCCCAAGAGTCGAAAACAAAGTTTGCAGGAATCGCACCCCAGAAACTATTCCCAAAAAATGACAGCAGGGAGGAGGAATTTGCGACAGATGTACCAAAGTTCAGACAGGCAATAAGGAAAAATCCAAGAAGCGTAATGTTCAGGGAGGTCTTTGAGAGAACTTGTGCAAGTTTCCAGATTGAAGCCCTGAGACCCTGCTTCAAGTTGATTTCTGTTAATCGACCACTAATATGAACGTAGCTTGAGGCGGACCTCAAAGGAATTCCGAGGCGCGATCTTTGAGTGAAAAGGCTCAGATATGTTAATTCTTTGAGAGTAAGCGAGAGCTCTTTATTTCAGAAACTGCGTCCGGAAGCCCTTTGTAGAGTCGATCCGGTAAAGAAAATTTTGTTCGAAGCTCAGAGATTATGTCTCTCTCAATGTATGGAGATCCAAACCTGAAAATATTCCGGATAGTACTGGAAAACAATTCTGGATGATCAAAGATATCGTTTCTAGAAAGATTGTAATCGGTTTCAAATCTTGAGTAGACCAATCGGACTCTGCTTTCTCCAAACTTGGAGAAACCGTGATCTATGCATCTTAAAAATTCTCGCTCCATTGGACTCGACTGAAATCGGGTGAGAGAAGTTATTTTCATTAGATTTTGTCTCAAGTGTTGAAACAAAACTATTTGATATCTATGGAGTTCAAGGAATGTATCGCTTAGTTGCTGTATCGATTCTTGTAATTTGGAAACATTTACCTGGAGATTTGCTTGCAAGCTAACTCGATATTTTCCTGAAAATGTCCAGCACTGGAATCGAGTTTTATTCCGAAGACTTTGCCTATTTCATTGGCTATCGCAGTCATAACCACATTTGAAGAATCATCGAACACTTCTTTGAGAGCTTCGCTTAGAGCGTCAGGATTTTCGAGTAATGACTCGTAGGGAATTCCTTTTCGAAGAGCGATATTCAGGTATACTGATTGCTTTGCACCAGAACCGAATCCGTCCAAGACCCGATCAATGCATTTTAACAGATCACAGATTTTCATGCCGAAAGCGCAGGTACTCTGGACCGGAGCCGAATTTAGACAAAGTTTCCTTTTTGCAGTATGAATAAGACAAAGATTTGCGTTTACCGTGTGATTGTTAGTTCCCCGAATACCGTCGAGAGCCGATTTCGGGGCCAATTTCGATCTCTCTTTTCTTCGCTAGGCGCGGCCTTTCGGGATTCGTTTGAACCAAAAATAACAAGTTCCAACGAGAATAACTCTTTTCCAGAATCTTCATTCGAAACTCTTTCTCGAAAAGATCTTCAATGGATTTCTTTCCGAAGAATTGTTTGTGTGCTCCGATCCACTCCCTCCCCACTGTATGACTCCAGAGCGGCCACACTATTCGGTCCCACACTTTAGAGTCGCAGTTGGGAGTTGAGACGATCATGTAGTCAGATATTCTTCTGCAATCTGCCAAACAACGATCCAGCTGCTCGGTTTCCAAATGCTCCACTACCTCAAGCATTGAGACATAATCGAAAGAGGCGGTTCTGAAAGGTAGATACTCCGCCGATGCGCAAACATCAGGCCTGACGCTTCGGTCAATGTCCAAGGATATAGCATTTGGCACAATCTTCTCGCTCCTAGAGCCGATGTCCAAAACGAAGCTTTTAGGCCGCAGTAACCTGACGGACTTGGCATGTCGCCTGGACAACCAGTAGGAAGAAAGTGGGTTCGTTATTCGTTCAACTCTTTCAGAAGTTACTGGGGTTTCCTTGTTGTTGTTCTTCTTTATCTATTTGAGATTACATTCTTGCACGGTCGTTCTATAGATCAGAACACGAAGTTACAATGACTTTACAAATGTGATAGCAGTGAAATTTTGTATTGCATATGGGAGGGATGCGCAGATCATTTTTCCTAATTTCGAAGAAACATCAGCGTCGTGCTCGAATTCGGAGTAATAGTGAAAATCCGGGGAAATTTCAAATCGATCACACTGACTTAGCCGAGTATACACGAAAAAGTTTAGGTGTTGCTGGCTAAACTTGCTGAGAGACTGTGAAGATAGTTGGATTGAATTTTTCCGGGCCCGCTCCTCCGAAATTCTGCCATCTCATTTTACAAAATGAAATCTGAAAAGACTCGTATGTAGCCTCAAAAGGAACAAGAATTGATTCCAGATTTAGCGAGAATCCCTTGTTTATGGGATTTTTGATTTCTCTATTTGCATAATCAAATGGTTGAGTGAATATATGACACACAAGAAACGTGGGTTTGCTGGGCCAATTGAAAGAATTTCCCTTATGTGGAAAATACAAAAAAGAGCGCAATAGCCAAAGTTTTTAAGTTCTAGACGTGGTTTCGGCGCCAAGGCCATAACAAACGGAGTATGTTTGAATTGTCCTCTGAAGTTTCAAGCAATTTACCAACCTTTAGGGAAACTATAGTACTGTATATCATAAGAGAGAATTACGCGGTAACGGGCTACCGAATCCGAAAGATGTACATCCAAGCGACCGGGAAGGAAATGAGCTTTGGAACTCTGGTACCAATGCTTCATAGGTTCGAGAAGGAAGGTCTCGCTGTAAAAGAGCGTGAAAGCGAAGATGCCCCACTTGCATACAACTGGCATCTCACAGCGTTGGGGATGGAGAAGCTCGACGAATTACTCGCGATCCTTGATAAAATGCTGAGAAAACAGAGCCAGGAGCAACAATCCGAGGTTCCCAGCATACCTATCCAAGACTAAGCGCAAGCATATCCTTCCATAAACGGATTAATCTTCCGAAGATACTGTGAGTCTTCCTATCTTTTGATCTGGGCCCCCCGGCCCCGTGCTCCTTCGCGGAGACATTGTCTGGCTCTCTCTTCGAGCTTTACAATTCGGTCACCACGGGCAAGGAACCCCGTGGGTCGAAGAAACTTTTTGGGTTTCAAGACGCTGAATCTCCCCGCTCATGTTCTGTATCCGTGCTGACCACGAAAAAGCTCCTCGAGGTAGGGACCGGAAACATAGTTAGTTTCGAGACTATCTTCCACACTTGAAAGAAACAAGCTGCGGAATTACAGCTCCCGTCATGTCCGTTCCAAATTGTTCTAGAATCGAGAACGCACGTCTTGTTTATCCTGAAAAGAGGAATCATGGGCAAGACGATGTTTTGCCCTGACTCAAAAGCAAGCTAATGAAAAAGAATCCGGAGCGATCTTTCTCGAATTGCTCGAAATGATGAGACAAAATGCGCCCTAAAGAGAAGAGTCGTCTGCTCTAACCATCGCAAACCAAGCGTAGATTGTGCAGTCTTTTAAGATAAACCGGAACTAGGAGTATAACTCGAAAGCACGCTTTATCTCAGAAGCGTGCATGTCCCAGTCGCAGGACAAACACAAGAACTCCTTATGATCGGAACAATAAGTCACGTCTTCATCTTTACCGCATTTTTCGCAAAAACCATAGTCGACCAAACAATTTGACCTACTAGACGTGCCCGCCTAAAGCTATCCATTGTCCCATGATATAACCCTTTGATGTTTTGCCAGGTAGCTCATGGTCAAAGGGGACCCGATAATTGTAATCATCAAAGGATCCGGCGATTTTCCGAGTGAATTGACTGTTGAAACTTCGAATCGTGGGAAAAGTTATATCGCTTTTTGATTTTTTTGAAGATTGGCGCGCTGAGCTGGGTCTTGTCTGAGGGCTATCGAAAACTTGCCGCCATAATGTTCACGGATATCGTCGGCTATACTGCCATCACTCAGGCCGACGAAACACGCGCAATGAAAATTCTCCAAACTCACAACGAATTGCTGAGGCCCATCTTCCGAAAGGACAAGGGTCGGGAAATCAAAACTATCGGAGACGCGTTTCTTGTCGAGTTTGAGAGCGCGCTGGATGCCGTCGGTTGCGCGATTGAGATTCAAACTCTTCTCCATAGATACAACGAAGCTCCTGAAATAACGGAGGAAAACAAGATCAGGATTCGTGTTGGAGTGCATCTTGGTGATGTAATTCACCAGGAAAATGACGTGTTTGGAGATGCGGTTAACATTGCTTCCCGAATTCAGCCCCTCGCAGATCCGGAAGGAATCTGTGTTTCCGAGCAGGTTTTCCATCAGGTGCAAAACAAGCTCCCTTCAGAATTCCAGCGCGTCGAAGGAGCCTACCTGAAGAACGTAATCTACCCCGTAGGAGTCTACCGAATCATCCTACCATGGTCTCCAAAGTACGATCAGCAACAAGCGGGCGCGATCCAATCCAGCGTTCCGATTAAGAGAAGACTAGCGGTCCTGCCGCTTTCAAGTGTAGGGTTAGAGTCTGGAGACGAGTATTTTGCCGAGGGGCTCACAGAGGAGCTGATCACAGTCCTGTCAAATATCAAAGACCTCAGGGTCATCGCTAGAACCTCGATTTTGCGTTACAAGGGAACAACAAAGAATGTCGTCGAGATCAGCAAAGAGCTAAACGTTGGCTCGATCCTTGAAGGCAGCGTGCGAAAGACCGGAAACCGAGTTCGAGTCAGTGTCGAGGTCGTGGATGCCCTAAACGACGAGCACGTTTGGGCTTCAAGCTACGACCGTGAGATGGTGGACATTTTTTCTGTTCAGACAGATATCGCAAAGCAGGTAGCAAAGGCCCTCAAAGCGAAACTTCGAACCTCGGAAAAAGTCCGCATAGTCAAGAAACCGACCCTAAGTATCGATGCTTACTCGCTGTATCTCAAAGGCAGGTTTGCCATGCACAAGAGAAGTCGCACAGGGATCGGCGAAGCAATTGATCTTTTCAATGACGCGATTAAGAAGGACCCGAACTATGCAAGGGCATACGCCGGTCTCGCGGATTGCTATCTTCTCACAGGTTCCTATGGATACGACAACGCCCAGATGGCGTACTCAAAAGCCAAAGAGTATGTCTCGAAGGCCCTCGAATTCGACGAAAATCTTCCTGAGGCGCACATCAGTCTCGGCTTTCTGTTTGAAGCTTTTTACTATGATTTTTCAGGAGCGAAAGGCCAGTTTGAGCACGCGATAACTCTCAGTCCGAGCAATTCGCAGGCAAGACACTGGTACGCAATTAATCTAGCAATCTTCAACAGAATTGACGATGCCATCTCCGAGCTGGAAAGAGCGAAGGAAAGTGATCCTCTTTCCGCGCAGATAGGAACTGTCCTCGGAGGATTTTACACGTATCAGGGAAGAGATGAGGAAGCTCTAGAAATCTGAGAATCAGTGTTGAGATCGAATCCAAACAACGTGCCGGTCTATCTCAACCGCGGGGTGTATTATGCGAAGTTAAGGAAGAAGGACGAGGCCCTCTACGACATGTCGAAGGCTCTCAGCATTGCGAGTGATGCGGTGGAAGTGAAATGTCTGTTCGGATACGTTCAGGCGGGCCTCGGAAATCTCGACGAGGCGCTCCAAATACTGGCGGAGGTCAAATCGCTAGAGGAATCAAAAAAGAAGTATGTATCTCCCTTTTACCTCGCCGCTCTTTATGCCGGCCTCGGGGACAATGAGGAGTGTCTAAAGTACGTGAAAAGGTCGATTGAAGACAAATCGGCCGAGATAGAGTCACTTCTGCACAACTCCATGTTCGAGCGCATCCGCTCAGACCCGAGATTACATGCATTACTCGAAGGCATAGGAGTCAAATTCGGCTCTGAAAATCAGCACAAGAAAAACCTCGCTAGTCCTCTCGCGCACTCCTGAACCTCTTTTCGGCGTAAAGGACTAAATCCTCCTTTCTCTAGAGTGTCGAAACCAGACGTATGAATCCCAAATTCTCGGAAAATGAAGAGCCAGAACTTGTCAAGGTGCTCCGCAACGTTCCGATTTTCTATAACTTGAACGACGACGCTATCAAGTCTCTTCTCTCTATTGCCAGCGAAGTATCATACCCCGCCGGGAAGTTGATCGTGAAGGAAGGCAGTAGAGACGACACACTGCACGTGGTCTTGAGCGGAGCTGTCGAGGTCCGAAAAAATGGCAAGAAGATCGCGAAATTGGGCGTCGGTCAGTTTTTTGGAGAAATGGCTTTTCTTGACGATCTTCCGAGCGAGCGATCCGCAGACGTCGTCTCACTAGAAGATACCCGCGCTATCTCAATTCCAGGCTGGAGTTGGTATTCCTTTCTGCGAAAAAATCCCGACGTGGCAATTGAAGTCATTCGCTCTTTAGGGCACAGACTGCGCGAGGCTAATGAAGCTCTGATCGACTAAAGGACTTTGATACACCCGGGGCAGATCGTGAAAAAATGATTTTTGGATTTCATCCACTGACCGACTTTTACTCTCCAAAGAAGATGTTGGCGGAAACCGTCGAGGCGGAAGAATCCGGTTTTGACGAGATATTTTACGCGGATCACTTCCATCCGTGGACGGTTGCTGAAGGGACGAGCTTTGCGTGGACCCTGATTGCCTCTGCGGCAGAGAGGACGAAGAAAGTACGGATAGGAACCGCTGTCACCTGTCCGATGCTAAGATACAACCCTGCAATCGTTGCACATGCATTTGCTTCGCTTGCATCTACATACGAGGATCGGATCTTCCTCGGGGTGGGAACGGGGGAGGCGCTGAACGAATCGCCGGTTGGATGTCCGTGGCCGAACGGAAGAGTCAGGTTGGAAATGTTTGAAGAAGCCGTGACTGTAATCAAGAGGCTCTGGAATGAGGATTACGTTACATTCAAGGGGCGGCATTTTACCCTAAAAAACGCTAAGATTTTCACGAAACCTAGGCAGACGATTCCAATTTATCTTTCAGCGCTGGGGCCGAAAGCTGCTTATCTCGCTGGACGCCTGGGAGATGGCTGGATAACTCTCAACCTGCCTGAAGACCGAATCAGGGATCTCCTAATTCCAGAATTCGAGCGTGGACTAAGAGAACGAAAAAAAGAGGGATATCAAACAAACTCGCCTCCGCGGAAGATTGCTGAAATCGTACTGTCGTACGACAAAGATTTGGACAAGGCAATCGAAGCGTGCCGGCCGTTTGCCGGAACTTTTTCCCGCGAAGTCTTTGAGAACAAGATCATTGATCCAAGAGAGATCAAATCACTTGGAGACAACGTAGACAAGAAGGACATTGCAGCGAGAATGCTCGCAACAGACAGTGAAGAAAAAATCATCGCGGCAATCTCAAAGTTCAAGCGATTGAGCTTCGACACGGTTGAAGTTGCCAGCCTGAGCCCTGACCAGGAAAGTTTTTTCGAGATGTTCAGGAGAAAAGTAATGCCCTCATGTTAAACGAGACCTCTAGCAGGTAATGCAAAAGCCGCAATTCGAGTATGATTTTCCTCGAATGAAACTGGGAAGATTTCCTGATTCGGAAAAGATATCGTAAAAATCGAAAATTTCCTCGAACGGAAAATCGAGAAAAGAGTCGCGCTATTTAAAGCGCTTTAAATACCAGTATATATGGTTCTGGATACTTCTAGGTTGCAAATCTAAACAAAGTCCTCCAAATTCTGCATTTTCTTCTTGGATACTTTCGGTTGATGTTTTCCGATTGAGGCGTTCTCAATCAGA
>Ga0335085_10001227_pt1 | contig 57775 bp, 50 predicted proteins | sample Lox_Sample_45_FD_206712 | JGI IMG/M metagenome (GOLD analysis project Ga0335085, IMG submission 206712) | Soil microbial communities from Loxahatchee National Wildlife Refuge, Florida, United States - Lox_Sample_4.5 | ecosystem: Environmental > Terrestrial > Soil > Wetlands | place: USA...
AGGCGATGTCCCGGAGCAGCCGGCGCATGATCTTCCCGCTGCGCGTTTTGGGAAGCGCGTCGGTGAATCGGATTTCGTCCGGACGGGCGATGGCTCCGATTTCTTTCGTGACGTGCTCGCGAAGCGTGTCTTTCAACGCCGCCGAAGGGTTGTTCCCGGTTTTGAGGGTGACGAAGGCCTCGATGGCCGTTCCCTTTAATTCGTCCGGCTTGCCGACCACGGCCGCCTCGGCCACGGTCGGATGACTGACCAGCGCGCTCTCGATTTCCATGGTGCCCAGCCGGTGGCCCGAAACGTTGATCACATCGTCCACGCGGCCCATCACCCAAAAATAGCCGTCCTTGTCGCGACGGGCGCCGTCGCCCGTGAAATAACAGCCCTCGACGAAATTCCAGTACTGTGTTTTATACCGTTCGGGGTCCCCGTAGATCGTTCGGAGCATGGCCGGCCACGGTTTCCGGATCACGAGATAGCCTCCCTGGTCCGGTCCGGCCGGCGTGCCGTCCTTGTTGACCACCTCCGCCACGATGCCGGGAAAGGGCAGGGTGGCCGAGCCGGGTTTGGTGGGGGTCGCTCCCGGCAACGGCGTAATAAGAATGGCCCCCGTCTCGGTTTGCCACCAGGTGTCCACGATGGGGGAGCGCCCCTTTCCAATGACGGTGTTGTACCACATCCAGGCTTCGGGGTTGATCGGCTCGCCCACCGTTCCCAGAAGCCGGAGGCTGCCGAGGTCGTGTTTCTCGGGCCACTGATTTCCCAGCTTCATGAGGGCCCGGATCGCGGTCGGGGCGGTGTAGAAGACGTTCACGCGATATTTTTCAATCATTTCCCAGACCCGGTCTGGACCCGGATGGGTCAGCGCGCCCTCGAACATCACCGAGGTGACGCCGTTGGCGAGGATCCCGTAGACGATGTAGCTGTGACCGGTGACCCAGCCGATGTCGGCGGTGCACCAGTAGGTGTCCTCGTCTTTCAAGTCGAAGACCCACTTGCTGCTGATGTAGGTCTGGACGAGGTAACCGGCCGTGGAATGGACGACCCCCTTGGGTTTTCCGGTGGTGCCGCTGGTGTAGAGAATGAATAAGGGATGCTCCGAATCCAGCGGCTCGGCCTCGCAGACGGCGGACGCCCCTTTCATCAGGTCGTGCCACCAAAGGTCGCGATTCTCCTCCATCGGGACGGGCGATCCGACCCGGCGGACCACCACCACTTTCTCGATGGTGGGGGTCTGGGTCAGCGCCTTGTCCACATTCTCCTTCAGCGGAACGACCGCGCCCTTTCGGTAGCTGCCGTCGGCGGTGACGAGGAACCGGGCCTTGGCGTCGTTGATCCGGTCCTTGAGGGCCTCGGCCGAGAAGCCTCCGAATATGATGCTGTGGGTGGCCCCGATCCGGGCGCAGGCCAGCATTGCGATCGCCAGCTCCGGAACCATGGGCATGTAGAGGGCCACGCGATCACCGGGTCTCGCCCCCAACTGCTTCAGCACGTTGGCAAACTTGCAGACCTCGCGGTGAAGCTCCTGGAAGGTCAGGACTCGGGTGTCGCCGGGCTCGCCTTCCCAGATGATCGCGGCCTTGTTCCGACGCCAGGTCTGGAGGTGACGGTCGATGCAGTTGTAGGCGATGTTGATCTTGCCGCCCACGAACCACTTGGCGAACGGCGGGTCCCACTGAAGGACTTTTTTCCATTTTTTGAACCAATGAAGCTCGCCCGCGATCTTGGCCCAGAACGCCTCGGGTTTGGACTCGGCCGACTGGGCGATCTTTTTGTATTCCTTCAGGCTTTTGATGTGGGCCCACCGGCTGAAGGCGGACCGGGGTTTGAAGACGCGGCGCTCTTTCAACACGGATTCGATGGTTGGTTGAGCCATATAGAAACCTCCGGATGCTCCTGTCGGGGAGATGGGTGGTGTGTGATTTTGGATCAAGAACGACGCCGGCAATAAACGCGGTTATTGTAGTGTAGCCCGAAGGACTTTGTCAACCGCCGCGGGGCATGAGGGGGAGAGAACTTGACATCCCCCCCGTGCGCGATTATGATCAGTACCACGTTTCGAAAAAGAGGATTCATTATCCATCAAACGGAGGGGGTTCCAGTGACGATGCGCGAAAAGAAAATGGGTCCGGCGACCCGGGACGCCTACGGAGCGGCGCTGGCCGAGCTCGGGAAGGAAAATCCCAACGTGGTCGTTCTCGACGGCGATGTCTCCGGATCGACGAAAAGCCGGGCCTTCGCCAAGGAATTTCCGGAGCGCTTTTTCAATTTCGGCATCGCCGAAGCGAACCTGGTCTCGGCGGCGTCCGGGTTCGCCGCCTGCGGAAAGATTCCATTCGCCTCCAGCTTCTCGGCTTTTCTCATGTGCAAGACCTACGATCAGCTGCGGATGTCCGTCGCGAACCCCCATCTGAACGTCAAGTTGTGCGGCTCGCACAGCGGGATCAGCCTCGGCCAGGACGGCGCCTCCCAGATGGCCGTGGAAGACCTCGCGCTGGCCTGTTCGCTCCCCAAGTTTACGGTCCTCGTTCCGGCGGATGAAACGGCCACGCGCGCGCTGGTGAAACGGGCGGCGGAGCATTCGGGCCCGGTTTTCATCCGTACCAGCCGGCCGAACGTGCCCCTGATCTATTCGCCGGGAGAGCCGTTCGAGATCGGCCGGGCCAAGCTCCTCCGGCCGGGAAAAGACGTGACGGTTATCGCCATCGGGATGCTGGTCTGGGAAGCGCTTGAGGCGGCGGAGCGTTGCGCGGAAAAGGGGATCGATGTCCGCGTGATCGATATGCCCACCGTCAAACCGCTCGATGAAGAGGCGATCGTCTCGGCGGCCAAGGAGACCGGCGCGATCGTCACGGCGGAGGAGCACCTGATCGACGGCGGCTTGGGCAGCCGGGTCGCCCAAGTGGTCGTTCAGAATCATCCCGTTCCGATGGAGTTCGTCGGCCTCAAGAACACGTATGCCGAGTCGGGGACGCCGGCCCAATTGTTCGAGCGATACGGCCTTACCGCGAACGCCATTGTCGAGGCGATCGAGACCGTGTGTTAAAAATTCGTGTCCTGACCGTGTAGGGGCGCACGGCCGTGCGCCCCTACGATACATTGCGGCGATCCGATGAATGAAACCGGCAAAGAAAAACTGTTTTTAGATCTGGCGGCCGAGCTCACGCGGTTCTATACCTTGTTATCGAAGTCGCTCCAGCCGGCAGCCGGTGAGAAGGCGGTCGAGCAATTCGCGCCGGATCAGTTTTCCGAGCAACTCCGACAGATCTGGGCCTCGCTTCGGCCGCATCTTGAAAAAAACGCGATCGTGAAGGACAAGCTTGAGAAAGACCTCCACGAGGCGCTCCGGATCTCCTCCGAATATGAAAAGCGGGGACCCAAGGGCCGGAAAGACGCCGTCCTGAAAAAAGAAGCCGCCCGGCTGATGGAGGAAGGGCGCCTGAAGGCCTCCGGATTCAGCGATCTGGTGGCGTTGTTTAGAAGGTTGTAGTCGGTTTTTCCGTCGCGGCCGAGAGTTGCTCCCACTCGGCCGTCAACTCCTCGACTTTCCGTTGCGCCCGGCCATGGGCGTCCACCGTTTCAAAAAACCGTTTCTTGTCCTGGTACAATTCCGGATCGGCCAATGCGGTCGTGAGATTTTGGAGTTCTTTCTCGGCTTCGGCGATCTCCGACTCGATCCGGGACAGCTTCTCCTTCAACGGATTCGTTTTCCGGTACTGACGATTGCGCGCCTCGGCCTCGGCCCGTTTCTGTTCCTTCGTCTTCCGCGGTTTGATGGTTTGGGGCGCCGGGACTGCGGCCGATCGGTTTTCGGACGGGGATGACTTTCCGGCGGCTGCGAGAGACGGTCCTTCGGCCAGGGCCTTCTTTTTGTAGAGGTAGTAGTCGTAGTCCCCCGCGTACGAGGTGACCTCGCCGCTCCGGACCTCGATGATCTTGTTGGCGACCGACCGGATAAAGTGCCGGTCGTGCGTGATAAAGCAGATCGTCCCGGAATATCCGCCCAGGGCTTCTTCCAGGACGTCGCGGGAGGGAATGTCCAGATGGTTCGTCGGCTCATCCATCAGGAGAAGATTCGCCGGGCGGATCAGCATCTTGGCCAGCGCCAGGCGGCTTTTTTCACCGCCGGAGAGGACGGCCACTTTCTTTTTCGCGTCGTCTCCGGAAAACAGGAAGCGCCCCAGGATCGCGCGAAGAAAAGACTGCTCTTCCAGCGGCGCGGCCCCGCTGATCTCATCCAGAACGGTGTTGTCCGGGGTTAACAATTCGAGTTGATGCTGGGCGTAGTAGGCCAGGGTGACGTTGTGGCCCAATCGACGCTCCCCCATTTCGAACGGAAGGACGCCGGCCAGGAGTTTGAGAAGCGTGGATTTTCCGGCCCCGTTCGGGCCGACCAGGGCGATCCGCTCGCCGCGGCGCAGCTCGACGTTCAGCCCGCGGTAGATCGGGTTCCCGTCGTAGGATTTGTCCAGGTCGATCAGCCGGATCACCGATTCCCCGCTCCGGGGCGGTTCGGGAAACGAGAACCGGACGCGTTTTTGCTCCGGGGCCGTCTCGACCTTATCCATTTTGTCCAGCATCTTGATCCGGCTCTGGACCTGTCGGGCCTTGGTGGCCTGATACCGGAAGCGGTCGATGAAGGCCTGGGTCTGGTCTATTTTTTTCTGCTGGTTCTTGGCGGTCGCCTCGAGAATTTCCTGCGCCTGGCCCTTGGCCGTGACGAAGCGGTCGTAATTGCCGGCGTAGGCGATCAATTGTTGCCGGTCGACCTCCACCACGCGGGTCGCGAGCCGGTTCATGAAGTTCCGGTCGTGCGAGATCAGCAGGATGGCGCCGGCATAGTCGGCCAAGAAGCCCTCCAGCCAGATCACCGATTCCAGGTCGAGATGATTCGTCGGCTCGTCCAGAAGCAGGACGTCCGGGCCGGACAGAAGCAGTCGCGCGAGGGCCGCCCGCATCCTCCAGCCGCCCGAGAGCTCCTCCATCGGACGCGCGAGATGTTTTTCCTTGAAGCCGAGCCCGAACAGGATCTCCTTCGCGCGGGCCTCGAGCGAGTAACCGCCGAGTTGCTCGTATTTCGACTGAAGTTCCCCGTAATGGGCCAGCAGTTCCTCGGCCGCCTCGGGGGAGGCCGTCGCGATCTCTTCTTCCAAGAGCCGCAGATGATGCTCGATGGAGGAAACATCGGCTCCGCCGGACAGGACTTCTTCCAAAACGGTTTTGCCCCGATGGGCCTCCAACTCCTGGGTCAGGTAGCCGATCACGGCCTTCTTGTTGATCGCGATCGTCCCGCTGTCGGGCATCACCCGGCCCGCGATCATCTCGATCAGCGTCGTCTTTCCGGCCCCGTTCGGACCGACCAGCGCCACGCGGTCTTCCATGCCGATCCGCAGGGAGGCCTCGCGGAACAACACCCGTCCTCCGAAGCGTTTTGAGACTTGTTGAATGGATATCATGGTCTATTATAAGGGGCTCACGTCGCCCCTGCCTTCAAGCTTTTGAACTCCTGATTTCCCTATTTACGATTTGCCATTCTCGATTCACCAAATTTCCCGCCCAAGACGTAAATCGTAAATTGAAAATAGGGAAAGATTCCCTGGAGGGGAATTTTCTGCATCCCCCTCCCTGCCTGTCCGGCCGGCAGGTCGCTCGCCGTGCCCGCCGGTTACGATTAAATTTCAATGGATCGTATACTATAAAAGAATGAACGGCGTTAAGTCAAATGGGGTGCCGTCCGTCTTGCATAGGCCGATGACCGATGTTAGAATGAAACGCCATGACCGATCCGAAAGATAAACTGATTCGGAAAAAAGAGGAATGGGCGCGCGAAAAGCGGGGACTCACCCCTCAGGCACGGGAAGAAGGCCTTTCGGTCCGGCAAAATCCCGACGCGCCTTCGATCGGAAAGCCGAGGCTGCCTCCCGGTCAGCATTTGGCCAAGGGCTTCCCGGTGCTGGATCTGGGCCATCAGCCCGAGGTGCCGCTTGAAAGATGGTCGCTCGATATCAACGGCCTGGTCGAAAATCCGGTCACGTGGGATTGGCGGGACTTTATGGCCCAGCCGCAGATCCGCCTCGTTTCGGACTTTCATTGCGTGACGACCTGGAGCACGTTCGACAATCGCTGGGAAGGGGTTTCCTTCAAGCGACTTCTCGAAGTGGTCCGCCCGAAACCCGGGGCGAAACATGTTCTGTTCGCCTCCTACGACGGTTACTCCACCAACGTTCCCTTGTCGGTATTGGACGACGATGACGTTTTGATCGCGCATCGCTGGAACGACCAGCCGCTGACCCGGGAGCACGGGGGGCCGGCGCGGATTGTTATTCCCAAACGCTATGGCTGGAAGAGCGCCAAGTGGATCAAGGAAATGGTCTTCCTCGCCGAGGATCGTCCGGGGTTCTGGGAGGTGAGGGGATACTCGAATACGGCCGACCCGTGGACGGAAGATCGATATTCCTAGAACGTTCCGTGACCCGGCTATTTGGGCTGCCCTTCGGCGCTGGGAATGTTCAGATAGGCCCTCATTTGTTCGATGAGGATCTTATTCGCATTCGGATCGTTGAGGTCCAGGCGGTATTCGTTGATAATCTTGATGGACAACCCTTTCCATTCCTGCCAGCAGACGCCGCATATCTTCGACTTGATTTCGGCTTCGAGCTGTCCGCCGTAGGCATAGCCCGTGATACCTTCGCGGGTCAATCCGCAATGAACGCATTTCACCTCGGCCATTCTTTTCCCCCTGTCTATTTGTAGGGGCTCACGTCGCCCCCTCCGAAGGCGAAGCCTTCGGAGCCTCCCCCTCTCGCTCGCTTTGCGAGCTGGTTGAATAATTTTAAGGGACTCGCGTCGCCCCTGTCTTTAAGCTTTTGAACTCCTGATTTCCCTGTTTACGATTTGCCATTCTCGATTCACCAAATTTCCCGCCCAAGACGTATATCGTAAATTGAAAATAGGGAAAGGTTCCCCTGGCGGGGAATTTACTGCCTCCCCTCTCGCTCGCATTGCGAGCTTGGTGTCAATAATAGATCGAACTCAATTATACAGGCGTCGCGGCGGGTGATCAAGAAGGTTTTCTGCGGCCAATGGGCTACGGAGAAACGGGGGCGTCCAGAAGTTTCCGAACGCTGCGCGCCAGTTCCTCGGGGTTGTAGGGTTTCGGGATCAGGTCGATCAGGCCCCGTTGCAAAAGTTCGCTTGAGGCAACCGGGGTTTGATGGCCGCTTGAAATCAGAAACCGCATCGTCGGGTCCAGACGGAGAAGTTGCTTAAGAACCTCCTGGCCCGACACACGGGGCATCGTCAGGTCCAGCACGACGAGCTTGATCCGGCCGCGTTCCCGACGGAAGACATCGATCGCCTCCTCTCCGTCCTTGGCCAGCAGGACGGTAAACCCCTTATGCTCGAGGATCGTTTGCCCCAGCCGGCGGATGGGGGCTTCGTCATCCACGAACAGGACGGTTTCGGTTCCATGGCCGGTCCCTTCTTTCGGCCAAGCTGGCAAGGGGGTCGTGCCGGCCGTCCGTCGGGTGCGAGGGAGATAAAACTTAAAGGCTGTTTCTACATATGTGACGCTCGACACATCGATCCATCCCTCGTGCTGTTTTATGATGGCATAAACCGTGGCCAGGCCCAATCCGGTGCCCCGTCCCACCTCTTTTGTGGTGAAGAACGGTTCGAAAATACGATGGACGACCGTTGGCTCGATGCCGTATCCGTTGTCTTTGACCGAAAAGCAAACGAACTCTCCCGGACGGGCGTCGAGGTGCAGTTTGCAATAGGCCTCGTCGATCCGGACGTTTTCCGCGGCCATCACGATTCGGGGTTCCCAGCCGGGCGGGACCGGTTCGCCGGAGGTTCCGTTCAGGCAGTCGATCAGCGAGTCCCGGGCGTTGACCCCGAGATTCATGACGACCTGATTCATCTGGCCGGCGTCCGCCAGCACCTTCCAGATGTCTTCGGCGGTTTGGACCGTGACCTGGATGCGTCGATCGATGGTCTGACGCAACAGACGCGCGACATCGTTCGCGACGGTCCCGAGATCCTGGGGTTGAGGATTCACGGGACTGCGATGGCTGAAGGTGAGCAACTGTTGCGTCAGCATCGAGGCGCGGCGGCCCGCCTGCAACGCCGCGGTCAACAGCGGGTGTTGCTCCGATTCCCGGGGGACTTCGTCGATGGCGAGTTCGAGGTTGCCGATGATGGCCGTCAGCATGTTGTTGAATTCGTGCGCGACGCCTCCGGCCAATTGCCCGACCGCCTCCAGTTTTTGGGCATGGCGCAGCTGTTCCTCCAGGCGCTTCTGCTCCGTGATGTCCCTTACCGTCGCGATGACGCCCACGATCTCGCCCTGGGCGTTTCGGAACGGGCCGTATCGTACCGAAGACCAGCCCGTCATGCCGGTTTTCAGAATCAAGAACGGGACGTCAAAATACGTAAAGGTCTCGCCGGTCTTGGCCCTTTCGATGCTGGTCTCGATGGATTCCATGGTCTTCTTTTCGATGAGATGTTTTCCGTGTTTTTCCAGAAGAATGTCCGGCAAATCCCGGGGGCGCTTCCCCAGGATGTCCTCCGCCCGGACCCCGCTCAACTCCTCCATGAACGGGTTCCAGACGATATATCGCAGTTCGCGATCGTAGACGATGATGCCTTCCCGGGCGTTGGCGATGACCTGCTGGTTGAACTGGCTTGAGTCCCGAAGGGCCTCTTCCGCCCGGCGCCGCTCGGTGATGTCGAGCACGGCGCCGATGGTGCGGACCGGACGCCGTGCGCCGCCCTCCCCCTTGAAAAATGTCTGGGACCGGGTGGTCAGCCAACGGACCGCGCCGTCCCGCCGAAGGATCCGGTGCTCCACGTCAAACCGGCCGTCTCCCGCCGGATCATGGGCCCTCCGGACGGCCGCTCCGATTCGCTCGCGGTCCTCCGGGTGAACGCAATCGAGAAACCCCGCCAGTGTCACCGGTTCATCCGGCCCGAAGCCGTAGATTTTCCGCTGTTCCGGAGACCAATAAATGGCATCGGTGAGGTGGTCGTGGTCGAAGATGCCGGTCTGAGATACCTGGACGGCTTCCTGCAATCGGTTCTCATTTTGACGAAGCGCCTCCTCCGCCCGTTTGGGTTCGGTAATGTCCCGGACGGTTACAATGACGCCCACGATCTCGCCCTGTGCGTTTCGGAGCGGATCGTATCGGACCGAATTCCAGCTCGTCTGCCCGGTATGTTTTAAGGTCACGGCGAGGTCGACCCGCGTGACGGTTTCGCCGGTCATGGCCCGAGCCAGGCCGTCCAGAATTTCTTGGACCTGCTCTCTCGTCAGGAGGTGCTTCCCGTGTTCTCGTTGAGCGGCCACCAGCTCGAGCGGGTGTTTTCCCAACACCATCTCCGCCCGCAATCCGGTCATTTCCTCCATGTAGGGATTCCAGGCGCGATATCGCAGGTCGCGATCATGGACCACGATGCCTTCGCGGGCGCTGCGGATCACTTGCTCGTTGAGTTGTCCGGAGTCGCGCAGCGCCTCCTCCGCACGCTTGCGTTCGTCGATGTCTTCGATCTGGACGATAAAATACAACGGATGATCCCGGTCGTCCCGAACCATCGAAACATTCAGACGGGCCCAGAACGGGCTTGCATCTTTGCGGAGGTATTGTTTTTCCAGTTGAAGGGAGGGGAGGCTTCCCCGCACCAGCATCTGCAACTGATCGAGGTTCCTGTCGATGTCCCGGGCGGCCGTGATGCTCTGGAAATCGCGGGAGAGTAATTCTTTCCGGGAGTAGCCGGTCATTCGGCAGAAGGTGGGATTGACCTCGAGGTATTTGCCCAGCGGCTCCACGGCCAAGAGGGCGATGCCGATGGCGGCATCTTCAAACGCGCGTTGAAAACGCTCACCCTCTTTCATTTCGACCTCGGGGTTTTAATTAAACCTTAGCCCATTTTATGGTACAGCCGGTCGCGTGCGTCTCGGGCCGGGAAACCGCGCGCCCGCCGAGCAGGGTTTCGATGGCGTGGCGGAGGTCGTGGGACTTGGCCGCCTCCGGGTTTTGCCAATTGTCGTCGATTCGCCCGGTGTAACGGAGCCGGCGTTCGCGGTCCAGGACAAAAACCTCTGGCGTATAATGCGCCCCGTATGCCTCGGCAACCGATTGGTCTTCGTCCCTCAGATAGGGGAAGTTGTAGGCTTTTTTCTTGACCCGTTCGACCATGTGAGGAAAATCGTCTTCGGGATAGTTTCGGGTCTCGTTCGCGTTGATGGCGATCAGCTGGACGCCCCGGTCGGCGTAGTCATTCTGGATCGCGATCAAACGGTCCTCATAGGCCTGAACGTAGGGGCAATGGTTGCACGTGAACATCACAACGAGGACGGGTTTGTCCGGAAAGTCTCGCAGGGAGTGGGTTTTACCGTCTACGCCGGGCAGAGAAAAATCCGGTGCCTTTTCACCGATCGGCAGTCTCATTTTCTAAAGGGTCGTCTCAGACCCTCCAAGAATCCTTTGGGTTCCTGTGATCCCAAGAGCGTTTCCAGCTTCCCTCAGTCGAAATAGGTCCCCTGGCAGTCCGGGCATTGATTCCCCTTGATTCCCGCCGGCGGGACCTCCACCAAATTGTGTCCGCACTTCGGGCATTTCATCCCCTGCGCATTCTGTCGTGATTCGGCCTCCGGCGCGGCGCGCTTTGCGTCCAGTCAGCGCGAATTTTTCCGATGAGCTCCTTGTTTTTTTTGTAATAATAATCCTCTTCCTTGTTGTATCCGTGCTCGCCGAGTTCCTTGGCCATCGGGTCTTCTGCTTTATTAGGGTGAGGGGCATTATAGACCAGCATTTGTTTTTTATCAAGGGTCGGTCGGACCACCCGGCGGGGGGATCCCCAGGGGGGGACCTGTCCGGTTTACTCGTTTCGAAGGGCCGCGATGGGATCGAGTCGGGAGGCCCGCCAGGCGGGATAGAAGCCGAAGAAGACACCCACGGCGACGGCGAATAGGACGGCGAGCAGGGCCCCTTGCGGAGACGTGGACAAGGGCCATCCGAGAATTCCCTCGATAAAAAAATCCCCCACAAAGCTGAGGAGGACGCCCAGGACGCCGCCGAAAAGGCTCAACATGACGGCCTCGCCGAGGAACTGGATCTGGACGGCCCATGGTGTCGCGCCCACGGCGACCCGCAGCCCGATCTCGGCCGTCCTTTGCGCCACCGAGGCCAGCATCACGTTCATGATCCCGATGCCGCCCACCAATAGCGAAATCGACGCGATGCTGGTCAGCAGCCACTCGAGCGTCCGGCTCTGCCGGATCTGGGCCTTGATCACCTCGTCCGGGCGGCGGATGTTGAAGTCATCCGGCTCGCCGGGGCGAATGTGGTGGCGTTGGCGGATCAAGGCCGTAACGGCCTCGATCGCCGGGTTGACCGCTTCCCGGGAAGCCGCCGAGCAGACGATGTCGTCGAGCCACGTGATGCCCTGGCCCCCGATTTTTTTCAGCGCGGTGGTCCATGGCATCATGATGATGTCGTCCTGGTCCTGGCCCCAGCCCGACGATCCCTTCGCCGTCAGCACGCCGACGACCTTGAAAAGGGAGCCCTGGATGCGGAGGACCTCCCCGATCGGGTTCGATGCGCCGAACAGCTCCCGGCGCACGGTCTCGCCGATTACCGCGACGCTTTCGATATGCTGGACCTGGTCGCGCGTGAAGAACGAGCCTTCCGCAACCTGCCAAAGCTTGATACCCGTATACTCGGGGGATACCCCCCGGTAATGAGTGAACCAGTTGCGGTTTCGGTAGACGGCCTGCAGTGTACCGTCGGTGTTTTCGGAAACGCTGACGATGAGCGGCACCTCGCGCCGAATGGCCTCCGCATCCTCGGGGGTGAGGGTGGTGGTTCCGTAGGTGCCGTTGCGCACGCCGTTGATGTTGCGGGAGCCCGCCTCGATCCAGATCAGGTTGTTTCCGAGCTTTTGCAACTCCGCTTCGGTGCGCTCCATGCCGGCCTGGCCGATGGCCACGACCCAGATCACGGCGGAGACGCCGACCATGACCCCGAGCGCGGTCAGCCCCGTCCGCATTTTATGGCGGGCGAGCGCGTGGATCGCCTCCGAACAGAACAGCCTGGCCCAAAGTCGTAACGGCATTGCCATGGAAATACCGGGACCCTTCCTCTCGCCCTTATTATATACCAAATTATCCCTGCAAACGGCTCAAAATGTCTTGGATTTCGCAGGAGTTACGGGAAAAATGATTGACACCAGAGATCATTTTTAGTATTTTAAATGGATGGATTTCAACGGACTTCCAAAACGCCAGGGCCTCTACGATCCCGGGTTTGAAAGAGACGCCTGCGGGATCGGGTTTGTTGTGAATGTGAAGGGCAACAAATCCCATGAAATCGTTCGTAAAGGACTCAAGGTTCTGGAAAATCTGGCGCATCGCGGCGCGGTGGGCTGCGATCCCTGCACGGGGGACGGCGCCGGTATTCTGGTCCAGATCCCGCATGAATTTTTAAAAAGAGCCTGCGCCGAAGCGGGCGTCCGCCTGTCCGGACCCGGGGAATACGGCGTCGGTATGGTTTTCCTTCCGACCGCGCTTTCCCAACGCACGCCGTGCGAGAAACTGATCGAGAAAATCATCCATGAAGAAGGGCAACGGCTTCTGGGCTGGCGCGATGTGCCGGTCAAGGAGTCCGACCTGGGCGACCTAGCCCGGCAGAGCCTGCCCTGCATGCGGCAGTTTTTCATCGCGAGGGACATTTTAAGCGAGGCGGAGTTCGAGCGGAAGCTGTATGTCATCCGCAAACGGATCGAGCACGCCGTGCGGGGCTCCGCCCTCGAGGGCCGGGAGACGTTCTATATCCCCAGCCTTTCGGCCAACACGATCGTTTACAAGGGCCTCCTCTTGCCCAGCCAGATCCCGCTCTTTTATCCCGACCTGGCGGATGAAAGCGTCGTCAGCGCGCTGGCGGTCGTCCATTCCCGATTTTCGACCAATACCTTTCCGACCTGGAGCCGGGCGCATCCCTACCGGTATATCTGCCACAACGGCGAGATCAACACCTTGAAGGGAAACATCAACTGGATGCGCGCCCGGGAGGGCCGGATGTCCTCCGATCTGTTCGGGGAGGATCTCAAAAAGCTCTATCCCATCATCACCGAAGGCCAGAGCGACTCGGCCTGCCTGGACAACGCCCTGGAGTTTCTGGTGATGGGCGGACGCTCGCTTCCCCACGCCATGATGATGCTGATCCCCGAGGCCTGGTCGGGCGATCCCAACATGGACCTCGAGCGCCGCGGATTCTACGAATACCACGCCGCAATGCAGGAGCCCTGGGACGGCCCGGCCGCGGTCTGTTTCACCGACGGGAAGCTGGTCGGGGCGACGCTGGACCGCAACGGGCTGCGGCCCGCCCGGTATGTCGTGACCAAGGACGATTTCGTGGTGATGGCGTCCGAGACCGGCGTGCTCCCGATTCCGCCCGAGGAGGTCCGGACCAAGGGCCGCCTGCAGCCCGGACGGATGTTCCTGGTGGACACGGCGCAGGGGCGGATCATCGACGACGAGGAGATCAAGTCGGACATGGCCTCCCGCAAGCCCTACCGCCAATGGGTGACCGCGAACCGGATCAACCTGGAGGACCTCCCGGAGCCCTTGAACGTCCTGCAACCGGACCATGCGACGCTCCGGCAACGGCAGCAGGTCTTCGGATACTCGATCGAGGATTTGAAGATGCTCATGATGCCGATGGCGATCACGGGCGAGGAGCCCGTCGGCTCGATGGGCACCGACACGCCGCTGGCCGTCCTTTCGGACCGGCCGCAGCTTCTCTTCAAATACTTCAAGCAGCTGTTCGCGCAGGTGACCAACCCTCCGATCGATCCGATCCGCGAGCAGCTCGTGATGTCCCTCGTGACCAACATCGGACCCAAGGCAAACCTCCTGGGCGAGACGCCCGAGTCCTGCCGCCGGATCAAGGTAAACCAGCCGATCCTGACCAACGCGGACCTGGAAAAGATCCGGACGATCGCGGACGGTTATTTCAAGAGTCAGACCCTGAGCATGCTGTTCCCGGTGGCCGAAGGCCCTCACGGGCTGGCCGGGGCCGTGGAGCGGCTTTGCCGCCAGGCCTCCGATGCGATTCGCGCCGGGTATAAGTTCATCATCCTGAGCGACCGCGGCATCAATGCCGAATGGGCGCCGGTTCCGAGCCTCCTGGCCATCTCGGCGGTTCACCATCATTTGAACCGGGAATGCTCTCGGACCGAGGTCGGCCTGATCGTCGAGACGGGCGAGGCGAGAGAAGTGCACCATTTCGCCTGTCTGATCGGCTACGGCGCCGGGAGCGTCAACCCCTACCTGGCCTTCGAGACCCTGACCGACATGGCCCGCGACGGCTATCTGCCCGAGACGATCGACGCCGCCACCGCCGAGTCCAAGTACATCAAGGCGATCAACAAGGGGCTTTTAAAGATCTTTTCCAAGATGGGCATTTCGACCGTCCAGAGCTATTGCGGCGGCCAGATCTTCGAGGCGATCGGGCTAGGCGCCGGGCTGATCGAGCGGTATTTCACGGGGACGGCCTCCCGGATCGAGGGGATCGGGATCGAGACGCTGGCCGAGGAGGTGCTTCGCCGCCACGAGGTCGCCTACCAGGACGTGCCGATCCGCCAGCTGGAGTACGGCGGCGAGTATCATTACCGGATACAGGGCGAGCGTCACAACTGGAACCCGGAGACGATTTCCAAGCTCCAGTGGGCCGCCCGGAACGACAGCTACGCGACCTTCAAGGAATTCAGCCGGCTGGTCAACGACGAGTCGGAGCGGCGGTCGAATCTCCGGGGGCTGCTCGAGCTGCGAACCGGCGCGCCCATTCCGCTGGAAGAGGTGGAGCCCGCAACGGCGATCGTGAAACGCTTCACGACCGGCGCGATGTCGTTCGGCGCGCTCGGCAAGGAGGCCCACGAAACCCTCGCGATCGCGATGAACCGGCTCGGCGGCAAGAGCAACACGGGCGAAGGGGGCGAAGATCCCGAGCGCTTCATTCCGCTTCCGAACGGGGATTCGAAGAACAGCGCGATCAAGCAGGTGGCTTCGGCCCGATTCGGGGTCACGACGCACTATCTGGTAAACGCGAGGGAGCTTCAGATCAAGATGGCCCAGGGCGCGAAGCCGGGCGAGGGCGGCCAGCTGCCCGGCCACAAGGTCGACGAGACGATCGCGCGGCTCCGGTTCGCGACACCGGGGGTCCAGCTGATCTCCCCCCCGCCCCATCACGACATCTATTCCATCGAGGACCTGGCCCAGTTGATCTACGATCTGAAGAATGTGAACCCGCAGGCCGCGATCTCGGTCAAGCTGGTGGCCGAGGTCGGGGTGGGGACGGTCGCCGCGGGCGTGGCGAAGGCCCACGCCGACAAGATCCTGATCAGCGGGGATTCCGGCGGCACGGGCGCCTCGCCGTGGAGCTCGATCAAGCACGCCGGGATCCCGTGGGAGCTGGGACTGGCCGAAACCCAGCAGACCTTGGTGATGAACAATCTCCGCGGCCGCGTCCGGATCGAGACGGACGGACAGCTCAAGACCGGACGGGACGTCGTGATCGCCGCGCTCCTCGGGGCCGAGGAATTCGGCTTCTCGACCGCGCCGCTGATCGTCGAGGGCTGCATCATGATGCGGAAATGCCACCTCAACACCTGCCCGGTGGGGATCGCCACCCATGATCCCGTCCTTCGGAAGAAATTTGCCGGCCAGCCGGAGCACGTCGTGAATTACTTTTTCTTCGTCGCTGAGGAGGTTCGGGAGATCATGGCCCAGCTGGGCTTCCGCCGGTTCGAGGAGATGATCGGCCGCACGGACAAGATCAAGCCCCAGAAGGCGATCGACCATTGGAAGGCGCGGGGGGTCGATTTGGGCGCGATCCTGTACCGGCCGGATACGTCCGGAAACGTCCCCACGCATTGCGTTCAGTCGCAGGACCACGGACTGGCCGGCGCGCTGGATCATCAGTTGATCGAACTGGCCCGTCCGGCGCTGGAGTCGAAACGCCGCGTCGAGGCGGCGCTTCCGATCCGGAACATTCACCGGACCGTCGGCGCCATGCTCTCCGGAGAGATCGCGCGGCGCTACGGGGCCGGGGGGCTCCCGCCCGACACGATTCATTTCCGCTTCACCGGATCGGCCGGACAGAGCTTCGGGGCCTGGTGCGCCAACGGGCTGTCGCTGGAGCTGGAAGGCGAGTCGAACGATTACGTGGGCAAGGGGATGGCCGGCGGACGGCTGGTGGTGGTTCCCTTCAAGAAGTCGACTTTTGTCCCGGAGGATACGATCCTCATCGGCAACGTCGCCCTGTACGGCGCGACGGGAGGCGAGGCCTACATCTACGGCCGGGCCGGCGAGCGGTTCGCCGTGCGCAACAGCGGGGCGAAGGCCGTCGTCGAGGGCGTGGGCGATCACGGCTGCGAGTACATGACGGGCGGCGTGGTGGTCGTCCTGGGCCGGACCGGGAGGAATTTTGCGGCCGGGATGAGCGGGGGCGTCGCGTTCGTGCTGAACACGGACGGGGGTTTCGAGCGCCGGTGCAATCTGAGCATGGTGGAGCTGGAGCCCGTCCGGGATCGGGAGGACCAGGCCCTTCTCAAAGACCTGATCGAGCGGCAGGCCCAGGTTGCCGGCAGCGCCAAGGCCAAGAAAGTGCTGGAGCAGTGGAAGGCCATGCTCCCGAAATTCGTTCGCGTCATGCCGGTGGAGTATAGAAAGGTCCTCGAGCAACGAAAGGTCCAGAAAGCCGCGTCGAAGGAGGCGGCCGTTCATGGGTGACCCCAAGGGATTTATAAAGATCCGGAGGGAGGGCCCGATGCGCCGGCCGGTCGAGGAGCGGGTCCACGACTGGCGGGAATTCTACCGGCCGATCTCCGAGGAAACGCTCAAGGCCCAGGGCGCGCGCTGCATGGATTGCGGCGTGCCGTTCTGCCAGAGCCACAACGGCTGTCCGGTCCAGAATATGATCCCGGACTGGAATGACCTTGTCTTTCAGGGGCGGTGGAAGGACGCGTTGAAGATGCTTCATTCCACCAACAATTTTCCGGAATTCACGGGGCGGCTCTGTCCGGCGCCGTGCGAATCGGCCTGCGTGCTGGGGATCATCGAGGAACCGGTGGCCATCCGGATCGTCGAATGGAACATCATCGACCGCGGATTCGACGAGGGCTGGGTCACGCCGGTGCTCCCGGAAAAACCGAGCGGCTTCAAGGTGGCCGTGGTCGGGTCCGGCCCGGCCGGCCTGGCGGCCGGGCAGCAGCTGGCCCGCGCGGGACACGCGGTCACGGTTTTCGAGAAGGCCGACCGGATCGGAGGGCTGCTCCGGTACGGCATCCCGGATTTCAAGATGGAAAAATCCGTCCTGGACCGCCGGCTGGACCAGATGCGCGCGGAGGGGGTGGTGTTCAAAGCCGGCCTGGACGTCGGGCGAGATCTTCCGGCGGACCGCCTGCGGAAGAATTTCGACGCCGTCTGCCTGGCCGGCGGCGCGATGAGCGCCCGCGACCTGGCCGTGCCCGGCCGGGATCTGGAGGGCGTCCTTTTCGCCATGGACTATCTCACGCAGCAGAACAAGGCCAACGCCGGCGACGCGATCGATCCGGCGGTCCGGGTCACGGCCCGGGACAAACGCGTGGTGATCATCGGCGGGGGGGACACCGGCTCCGACTGCCTCGGAACGGCTCATCGCCAGGGCGCGAGGGACGTCTACCAGTTCGAGTTGCTGCCCCAGCCCCCGGCGACCCGCGCGCCGTCGACGCCGTGGCCGCTCTGGCCGATGATGCTCCGCAGCTCCCACGCCCATGAGGAAGGATGCAAACGGGAATGGAGCGTCTCCACGCTTCGGTTCTCGGGACAAAACGGACGGGTGACGAAGCTCCACGCGGTCCGGGTCGAGATGAAAACGGACCCGGACGGACGGACCCGGTTCGTCGAAATGCCCGGCACGGAATTCGATCTGGACGTGGATCTGGTGTTGCTGGCGATGGGATTCACCGGCCCCGTCCGGGAAGGCCTGCTCGCGGATCTCGGCGTCCGGCTTGACGCGCGCGGCAACGTTGCGGTGGACGAGAACCAGATGACGAGCGTGGACGGGGTCTTTGCCGCCGGCGATATGAAACGGGGCGCCTCCCTGATCGTCTGGGCGATTCGCGAGGGCCGCGATGCCGCGAAAGGGATCGATCAATACCTCCGCACCCGAAGGCCCGCCGTCCCGGCCGCCTGATCCGTGTCGGCGAGGGGGCCAGAGCCGGTTTTTCCCGGGGCGATCCAGCCGGTCGCCCTTTTCATTTTCCCCGACAGCGCGATTCCTTTTGACCGGATGGGGGTAATGTTGTATGCTTAAAACCATGCGGGAATCGAGATGAGAAAGATCGGATCGGGAAACGACGCATCGAGCGACGGCCCGCTGGAGGCGCGGATCGACCGGGCCCGCCTTCCCCGGCACGTGGCGATCATCATGGACGGCAACGGCCGGTGGGCCGAGATGCGGGGGCTGCCCCGGATCGCCGGCCATCGCGCCGGGATCGATTCCGTCCGGGACGCCGTCACGGCCTGCCGGGAGCTGGGGATTTATGCTCTAACGATCTATGCATTCTCGATGGAGAACTGGCAACGGCCTCAGGACGAGGTGAAGGAGCTCATGACCTTGCTGGAGGGCTACCTCCAGAAAGAAATGGCCACGCTCATGGAGCACCGGATCCGCTTCAAGACGATCGGCCAAATCCATCGCCTGCCCCCCTCCGTCGTTCACTGGATCCGAGAGGCCGAATCGGCCACGCTCGCCAACGACAAGATGGTCCTGACGATCGCGCTGAGCTACGGGGGCCGGGCCGAAATCGTCGAGGCGATTTTAAAGCTGCATGACGATCTTCAGAAGGGCCTGTTCAAACGGGAGGCGGTGAACGAGGCCCTCGTCGGTCAATACCTGAACACGGCCGACCTGCCGGACCCCGATCTCATGATCCGGACCAGCGGGGAGAACCGCATCAGCAATTTTCTTCTCTGGCAGCTGGCCTACACCGAGCTCTACTTCACGCCGACCTTGTGGCCGGACTTCCGCCGCCGCGATTTTCTGGAGGCCCTGATCAATTATCAGCAGCGGGAGCGCCGTTTCGGCCTGGTAAAAGATCAGATCCGACCGCGACGCGGGGTGAGACAGGGTTGATGCACCTCAAGCGCGTCATCTCCGCCGTCCTCTTCCTGCCGCTGTTCTACATTTTAGTCCGCTACCTTTCGGCGACGGCCTTTTTCATCGTCGTGTTGTTCGCGGTCCTGCTCGGCCAACTGGAGTTCTACCGGCTTCAATATCCGGTCGGGAGACGGGGCTTGATCCTGTTCGGCCTGCTCTGCGGGGCCCTGGTGGTCGCCCATTTTCACGCGCCGGGGCTGTTTTCGGACCGGGAGGTGCTGACCGCGCTGGTGCTGGCGGCTCTGGTCTATCCGCTGGCGACGTACCGGGACGTGGCGACGACCCTGAGCGACGCGGCCGTGACGGTGTTGGGGGTCTTCTACGTCGGCTGGTTCCTGGGCCATCTGATCCTGCTCCGGGGGCTCGAGCAGGGGGAGTACCTCATCTTCTTTTTGTTTTTGGTGACCTGGGCCTGCGACGCGGGGGCCTATTATACCGGAAAAGGGTTCGGACGCCGGCCGCTGGCCCCGCGGCTCAGCCCCAACAAGACCGTCGAAGGGGCCGTCGGGGGACTGGCCGGCAGCGTGCTCGCCGCGATCCTGGCCCGGCAATGGTTTCTCCCGTCCCTGTCGACGGCGGACAGCGTGGTCCTGGGTTTGTTGCTGGGCGCTTCGGGACAGATCGGCGATCTGACCGAATCGATGTTCAAGCGATCCGCGGGGGTCAAGGATTCCGGCCATTTCCTTCCGGGCCACGGCGGGATCCTGGACAAGTTGGACAGCCTGATCTTCACGACGCCCTTGTTCTATTATTATCTTCTTTGGGTTAAACAGTACGGCCGGGTCATTGTGATCTAAAATGAAAAATCTGGTTCTCTTGGGATCGACCGGCTCCGTCGGGACAAACGCCCTCCGGCTGGCGGCCGATTTTCCGGATCGCTTCCGGGTGGTGGGTTTGACAGCCGGGAGCAACAATGATAAACTTCTGGCTCAAATTCGGCGCTTCCGGCCCCGCTGCGTCGCGCTGGCGGACCCCGCGGCCGCGGACCGCTTGCGCCGACGCTGCGAACGGCTTCCGGATCGGCTCGATCGAGACATCGAAATCCTGTCCGGAACGGAGGGCCTGGCCCGCGTGGCGACGATGGAGGAGGCCGACCTGGTCGTCTCGGCCATCGTGGGCTCGGCCGGACTCGTGCCGACCTTCGCGGCCATCCGGGCGAAAAAGACCATCGCGCTGGCCAACAAGGAACCGCTGGTGATGGCCGGCCCGATCCTGCAACAGGAGGCCCAACGTCAGGGGATCGCCCTGCTGCCGGTCGACAGCGAGCACAGCGCCATTTTTCAGTCGATGTCCGGCCAGCGCCGGAGGGACGTCCGCCGGCTCATCCTGACGGCGTCCGGGGGCCCGCTCCTCGACCTTCCGATCGCGAAACGACGGACGATCAAACCGGCCCAGGCGCTCAAGCATCCCACCTGGCGCATGGGGTCGAAAATCTCGATCGATTCGGCCACGCTCATGAACAAGGGCCTGGAAGTGATCGAGGCCCGCTGGCTTTTCGACATGCCGCCGGACCGGATCGACGTCGTCATCCACCGGCAGAGCATCGTCCATTCCATGGTGGAATATCTGGACGGTTCCGTGATCGCCCAGATGGGCGTCCCGGACATGCGCGGGCCGCTGGCCTACGCGCTCAACTATCCGGAACGGCTGCCGCTCGGCCTTCCGTCCCTGGAACTGACGAAGGTCCGGTCCCTGACCTTCGAGCCGCCGGACCTAAAAAAATTTCCCTGTCTCGGCTACGCGTACGAGGCGATCAAGGCCGGAGGGTCGCTCCCGGCCGTATTGAACGCCGCCAACGAGGTGGCGGTGCGGGCCTATCTGGACGGCCGGATCGGGTTCCTCGGGATCGCCCGGCTGATTCGAAAGACGATGGACGCGCACGTCCCCCAGGCCGTGAAAAGCCTGGAGGACGTCCTCGAGGCCGACCGCTGGGGCCGGGAAAAGGCCTTGAAGGCCGTATAATATACTTTAATGATGATGGCTATGGATGAACGTTCATAAGGGTCAAGAAAAGGAGTGACGACGTCGCGATGGAATCCATGCTTCATTTCCTGAACAACCTGTTTTATTTCCTGATCGTGCTCAGCGTCCTGATCTTCTTCCATGAGCTGGGCCATTTCCTGGTGGCCCGCCGCCTGGGGGTCAAGGTCCTGAAATTCTCGCTGGGCTTCGGGCCCCGCTTGATCGGCCGGACGGTCGGCGAGACCGAATATCTGATCTCCGCGCTTCCGCTGGGCGGGTACGTGAAGCTTTTCGGCGAGGAGCCCGAAAAGGAGGACGAGGCCGGAAAAGCGGCGGCCCCGATGTCGGCGGAGGACCGGGCGCGCTCTTTTTCGCACCAGCCCGTCTGGAAGCGCTTGCTGATCGTGGCGGCCGGGCCGGTCTTCAACATGATCCTGGCCTATCTGATCTTCTCCGGCTCGCTTGCGATCGGCGTCCCGATGTACGTGCCGGACTTCGACAGCCTGATGCCGGTGATCGAGAACGTGGTCGATCAATCCCCCGCCCAGGCGGCCGGCTTTAAGCCGGGGGACCGGATCGTTTCGATCAACGACCGGAAGATCTCGACTTGGGCCCAGATGACCGAGATCATCTACGGCAACGCCGGCAAGCCCCTGACGATCGTGGTGGAACGGGACCATCAAACGACGACCCTGACCGTGACGCCGGCCGAGAAGACGATCGATACCGGGGAGGGGAAGAAGACCGTCGGCCAGATCGGGATCGGCAAAAGCCCTCACGGCGCGGAGATCGCGGCCTCCAATCCGCTGGACGCCTTCGTCAAGGGTTTTCAAGCCACCTGGCAATGGACCTACCTGACGGTGGAAGGGCTTGCCCGGCTCGTTCAGGGAAGACTTTCGATGGATAATATCGGCGGGCCGATCCTGATCGGGCAGATGTCGGGTCAGGCCGCCTCGCAGGGGATCGGGGGCCTGCTTTTTCTGATCGCGATCCTGAGCATCACGCTGGGGGTGATGAACATCCTTCCGATCCCGGTCCTGGACGGAGGCCATCTCCTTTTCTTCGTGATCGAGGCCGTGCTCGGGCGGCCGCTCAGCCTCCGGAAACGGGAGATCGCGCAGCAGGTCGGCCTCGCGCTGCTGCTGCTTCTGATGGCCCTGGCGTTTTACAACGACATCATCCGCCTGTTTGTCAGACCGGGCTGATCCCAAAAAAAGGGCGCGGACGTCTCCATGAGGATCGAACGTCGGAAAACGAGGCCGATCACGGTCGGCGGGGTGAAGATCGGCGGCGACGCCCCGATCTCGGTCCAGTCCATGACGACGACCGATACGCGGGACGTCGACGCGACCGTGGATCAGATCCAAAAACTGGAGCGGGCCGGCTGCGAAATCGTCCGCGTGGCGGTGGTGGACGAGGCCGCCGCCGACGCCCTGAAGCCGATCAAGGCCCGGATCGGCATACCCCTCATCGCCGACATCCATTACAATTACCGCCTCGCCCTCCAGGCCGCGCCCTTCGTCGACTGCGTCCGGATCAATCCGGGCAACATCGGCGGGAAGGACCGCGTGGCACAGATCGTCTCGGCCTGCCGGGACCGGGGGATCCCGATCCGGATCGGCGTGAACGCCGGCTCGCTGGAGGAGGACCTTCTCAAAAAATACGGTTATCCCACGCCCGAGGCGATGGTCGAATCGGCGCTCCGCGCGGTCGGGATGCTGGAGGAGTTGGGCTTCCGCGATATGAAGCTGTCGCTCAAGGCCTCGCACGTGGGCCTCTGCGTCGAGGCCTACCGGCTGATCTCGAAAAAAACGGATTACCCGCTCCACCTCGGGATTACCGAGGCCGGGACGGCCTTCTCCGGAAGCATCAAGACGGCCGTCGGGATGGGCCTGCTGCTGGGCGAGGGGATCGGGGACACGATCCGGGTCTCGCTCGCGGCCGATCCGGTCGAGGAGGTGAAGGCCGGCTTCGAGATCCTGAAAGCGCTCGAGCTTCGCCACCACGGGATCAATTTCATCGCCTGCCCGACCTGCGGGCGGCTCGAATTCGACATGTTCAAGCTGGTGGGCGAGCTGGAGCGGCGGCTGTCCCACATCAAGGCGCCGCTGAACGTCTCGATCCTCGGCTGCGCCGTGAACGGGATCGGCGAGGGGATGGAGGCCGACATCGGGATCGCGGGCGGAAAAGAGGGCGGGCTGCTGTTCAAGCGCGGAAAGATCGTCGGAAAGGTGAAGGAGTCCGAGATGGCGGACGTCCTCGTCGCCGAGGTCGAGGCGATGGCCAGGGAGAGGGAAAAGGGAGTAAGGAGTTAGGAGTAAAGAATAAGGAGTAAGGAGTAAAGAATAAGGAGTAAGGAGGAACAGGTAGGGGCGCCGCTGGCCGTGCCCGCGTTTTCCACGAGAACACCGATGCGTTATTCGAAATTATTGATCCCCACGTTGCGCGAGGAGCCGGTCGAGGCCGAGGTCGTCAGCCACCGGCTGATGATCCGGGCCGGGATGATCCGGAAGGTCGCGGCCGGGATCTACACCTATCTGCCGCTGGGCCTGCGTGTGATCCGGAAGGTCGAGCGGATCGTCCGCGAGGAGATGAACCGCGCCGGCGCGCAGGAGCTGCTGATGCCGATGGTCCAGCCGGCCGAGCTGTGGCTTGAGACCGGGCGCTGGGGCGAGTACGGGAAGGAGCTGCTGCGGCTCAAGGACCGGGGCGAGCGGGAGTTCTGCCTCGGGCCGACGCACGAGGAGGTGATCACGGACCTCGTGCGGGGCGATGTGCGTTCCTACCGCCACCTTCCCCAGATCCTCTACCAGATCCAGACCAAGTTCCGGGACGAGATCCGTCCGCGCTTCGGGCTGATGCGCGGGCGGGAATTTCTGATGAAGGACGCCTACAGCTTCGACCGGGACGAGCCGAGCGCCAAGGCCAGCTACGATAAAATGTCCAAGGCCTATCACCGGATCTTCGAGCGCTGCGGTCTGAAGTTCCAGCCGGTCGAGGCCCAAAGCGGGGTGATCGGCGGGACCTATTCCCAGGAATTCATGGTATTGGCCGAGACGGGCGAGGACAGCCTCGTCGCCTGCGAGTCCTGCGGTTTTGCGGCCAACGTCGAAAAGGTCAAGGGGAAGAACTGCCCGCGCTGCAAGGGCCGTCTGATCACGCAACGCGGGATCGAGGTGGGCCATGTCTTCATGCTCGGGACGAAATACAGCGAGGCGATGAAGGCGACCTTCCTTGATCACAACGGCAAGGAGGCCTTGAGCGTGATGGGCTGCTACGGGATCGGGATTGGCCGCACGGCCGCAGCCGCGATCGAGCAGAACCACGACACGAAGGGGATCGTCTGGCCCCTTCCGCTGGCCCCTTATCAAGTCCATCTCATTCCGGTCAACGAGCAGTCGGAGCGCGTGATGATCACCTCGGAGTTGATCTACGGGACGCTGAACAACCTGGGGGTGGAGGTCCTGATCGACGACCGCTCGGAGCGGCCCGGGGTGAAGTTCAACGACGCCGATCTGATCGGGGTCCCGTTCCAGATCCTGGTCGGTGAGAAGAACCTGGCCGAGGGCCGCGTGGAATTGAAGGAGCGCCGGACCGGAAAAATCACGAAGGTCACGACCGACGAGGTGATCGATCTCGTCAAAAAACTAGTCCTCCCCAACTCAAAGCCCTCCGAATCATGAACCGCCCGAAAGGCCCGCCTTGACGCAAAATCCCCCCGTCAAAGGGGCGAATATATTCGATCTGCATCATTATATATAATATATATAGGACATATTGGGCCTATAGGTCGTATATGATTGTCTTACGGACAAGAAGTGTTTATTGACCTGGACAAATTCATTTCCCTGAAATCCAGCTCAATTTCTTATTTCGCGCGAAAAATCATTTGAGTCCTTGGACACCTCTCTTTTAAAGACCTTCACGCACAATTCATTTCCACCCGCGCAGTCCGGATCCTTTTTTCCGGTTTAAAACACTGAATCATCGGGCCAGTTTATTCTTCCTGCAAGAGGGGAATATTTTTTTATTGACTGCATGATTTTTGCAGACGATAATGATCGGAAAGCACAAGGTCGGCTTTGATTATTATGAATATAGCGATCGCCGGAGAGAGATCTTTCCGGCCCGGTCATAAGGATTTTGATTCCGGGATGAAAAAAAGATCAGGGGAGGGTTTCGACATGATGAATTATATTCGAATTGGAATTGCCGTTCTCGCGGCGGGGTTGATCGTGAGCGGCTGCGTCAGCTCGGGAAAGTACAAAAAGCTAGAGACGGATAAGAACCAGGAGATCTCCGCCCTCCAGCAGGAAAAAGCCGCGGCGGAGAAGGACAACGCCGACCTGAAGCAGCAGGTCGCTTCGCTCGAGCAGCAGAAAGCGGCGGCGGAGCAAGAGGTCGGGTCCTTGCAACAGCAAAAATCGGCCGTGGAGACGCAGAAGTCCGCGGCGGAGCAGCAGGTGGGTTCCCTTCAGCAGCAGAACGCCTCGCTGATCGCGGCCAGCCGGCAGCAACAGCAGCAGTACCAGTCGCTGGTGAATACACTGTCGAGCGAGGTGCAGAAGGGGCAGGTCCAGGTGAAGCAGTACCAGAACATGCTGACGGTCGAGCTGGCGGAGCAGGTCTTTTTCGATTCCGGCCGTGCGACGCTCAAACCGGAGGGCCAGAAGGTCTTGAAGGATGTCGGCGAGGCCTTGAAAGGCTTCCCCGACAAGATCATTCGGGTCGTGGGCCATACGGACAACAAGGCGATCAAAAAATCCCTTCAGGCCACCTTCCCGTCGAATTGGGAGCTGTCCGTGGCCCGCGCCACCACCGTCGTACGCTTCCTGCAAAAAATCGGCGTCCCACCCGAGGATATGATCGCCTCCGGAAGGGCCGAATACCAACCCATCGCGCCCAACGACACGCCGGAGAATCGCCAGAAGAACCGGCGGATCGAGATCATGCTGATCGATAAAAATCTGCTGAGCGAGATGAGCGTGATCAGTCACGATTGACCCGTATGCCCGAAAGGACTATAATCCGGCAAGAATAGCCCTTCCGGTGCGGACATTGTAACGGGGCCCATCCCGCGCAACAGGATCGAACTCCGTTGGCACGGGATCCTGCCCGATGTCTGCCGTCTATATTTTACGCACGGTCCGATCCCCCGGAGGGCGGGAGGCCTCATTGAACGGCCACACCCGTCATTATTCTTATATTTCTTCCGCAAAAATCCAATACCAAGATCGTTTTGTAGGGGCGGTTCCGAACCGCCCCTACCGAACCAATCAATCGATGAAAATTTCATCATGCCGGCGTCTTCGGTGATATGAGCACGCTGGACCGTGCGATACAGATCGCCGTCAAGGCGCACCGCGGGCAGGAGTACGAGCCCGGGGTCCCGTACGTGCTTCACCCGCTTCGGGTGATGTTCCGGATGCGGACGGACGAGGAGCGGACGGTGGCGATTCTGCATGACGTGGTCGAGCAAACCGATTGGTCGCTGAAGGATCTGCGGAAGGAGGGCTTCAGCCGCGCGGTCGTCCAGGCGGTCGATCATCTCTCCCGTCGCAAGGGCGAGTCGTACGACGATTTCATCGGGCGGATCCTTCCGCATCCGCTGGCCCGGCGGGTGAAACGGGCCGACCTGTCGGACAACATCGAGCAGTGCCGGGGTCCCCGGCCCACCGCGAAAGACCGGAAGCGGATCGCCAAATATAAGGCGGCACTGGCGCGATTGGCCACGGCGCATCGGTGACGGGATGAATTTGTAGGGGCGTACGGCCGTACGCCCGGATTTGAAGAGGCAGGTCCCCATGCCTGCCCGATTATCATGATTCGTAGGGCCGGGCCCGTGGGCCCGCCCGCATTCGTAGGGGCACGGCATGCCGTGCCCCTACAAAAAGATAATCGACGAATTTCGCGGGGGCGGAGGCCGTCGCGCCGGGGGCGGAAGGAAAACGTAATTGGATAAATCTTCGGTGGTGGTATAGGGTGACTCTTTGAAGCGGAGATTAAATCGTTTATTGACAAAGCAAGGGACGGCTTCTCCCGCGCCGGTTCCCGAAAAACTATTGGAAGACCTTCGTTCGCTCATTCAGGCGGCACGTAACCAAGCGGCTCAAGCCGTCAACGCAGGGCTTGTGATACTTTACTGGAGCGTCGGACAGCGAATTCGGACGGACATCCTGCAGAAGAAACGCGCGGAGTACGGCGAAGAAATTGTCTCGACGCTGTCGGGAAAATTAACGCCCGAGTTCGGAGGCGGGTTTTCCAGGCCGAATCTCTTTCGAATGATCCAATTTGCGGAGGTTTTCCCCGCCCTTGAAATTGTCTCGACGCTGTCGAGACAATTGGGCTGGAGTCATTTCGTCGAAATCATTCCGCTGAAGGAGCCTCTCCAGCGGGAATTTTATGCCGAGATGTGCCGGATCGAACGCTGGAGCGTCCGCACACTGAGAGAGAAAATCAACGGGATGCTTTATGAGCGAACGGCCCTATCGAAGAAACCGGCCAAACTCGCCGAGATGGAACTCCGGCAACTCCGCGAGAAGGATCAGCTCACCCCGGACCTCGTTTTTCGCGACCCTTACCTCCTGGATTTCCTCGGCTTGAAGGATACCTACAGCGAGAAAGACGTTGAAGCCGCGATCTTGAGGGAGATGGAGGCTTTTATTCTAGAACTGGGAGCGGGGTTCACCTTTGTGGCCCGTCAAAAGAGAATTACCGTGGGGGATGTAGATTACTACCTTGATCTGCTATTCTATCATCGCAAACTGCGGCGATTGGTTGCCATCGAATTAAAGCTGGGCAAATTTCAGCCCGCCGACAAGGGACAGATGGAACTGTACCTCCGCTGGCTGGAACGGCATGAACAACAAAAGGGTGAAGAATACCCGATCGGACTCATTTTATGCGCCGGAAAATCCACCGAACAGGTCGAGCTCCTGCAACTGGAAAAAAGCGGCATCCGGGTAGCGGAATATCTCACCGGGCTTCCTCCCCGAAAGCTCTTGGAGAAAAAACTTCATGAGGCCATCCGGCATGCTCGACGGGAACTGGAAAGCAAGGAGGCGGAATAGCGAAGGGGGGGGTCGTGACGGCACGTGGGTTGACTTGTAGAAGCGTACGGCCGTACGCCCGGGCATACGAATCCGTAGGGGCGAACCCTTGTATTCCCCCGCATCCGAATCCGTAGGGGCAGGTCCCCGTGCTTTCCCGGTATTTGCGTTTGTACGCTGGAATTCGCGATTTAATCGTCCTGAACATATCGTACGGGCAAAAAAGGAGGTACCGACGTGAAAAATTATCTTTTTATCGGCCTCACCGTTCTGGCGGCGGGGATGATCGTGGGCGGGTGCGCCGGCTCGGAAAAATATAAAAAGCTAGAAACGGAAAAGAACCAGGAAATCGCGGCGCTCCGGCAGGAAAAAAGCGTGCTCGAGCAGCAGAATACCGCGCTCGAAAAGGACGTCGCCGATCAGAAGCGGCAGACGGCGGCGGCGGAACAGCGGGCCGCGGCCATGGAACAGCAGAATGCGGCGGCGATCCGTGAGGCGAAGCAACTTGAGATTGATAAGGCCCATCTGATCGCGGCAGCCCGGGGGCAGCAGCAGGAGTACCAGAAGCTGCTGACCGGACTGTCGAGCGAGGTGCAGAAGGGCGAGCTCGAGCTGAAACAGTACAAGAACATGCTGACGGTCGATCTGGCGGACCAGGTCTTCTTCGATTCCGGCCGCGCGACGCTCAAGCCGGAGGGGAAGAGGGTCCTCAAGAAACTGGGCGAGGCCTTGAAAGGTTACAACGATAAGATCATCCGGGTGGTGGGCCATACCGACAACAAGCCGGTGCCCAAGTCCCTGCATGCGACCTTCCCGTCGAACTGGGAGCTGTCGGTTCTCCGGGCGACCACCGTGGTTCGTATACTTCAGGAGGCCGGGGTCCCCCCGGAATCGATGATCGCCTCCGGACGGGGCGAATACGAACCGACGGCCTCGAACAATACGGCCGAAGGACGCCAGAAGAACCGGCGGATCGCCATCATGCTGTACGATAAGAAGCTGGTCAACGAGTTGACGGAAACGCCGGCCGAGCCCGCGGTCGAGACAAAATGACCGCCGTGAACGGGTGGCGGGGGATGGGAAAAAGAAAGGAAATCGCAACGAGGGTCAGGTCTTGAAATATCACATTGGGGTAAATGAAACGATATCCGCCTCCTCTCCGGCCTCGCGCGCGGGGGATAATTAGGATGGATAAAACAAAAGATTTGACGTGTTTTTGAGTTTATTTCTTAAATGAGAAAGAGATGGTACAGGAATTTTTTCATCTCGGCCGTGCTATTTTTAGGTGGATTAACTTTCTTGGATGCTCTTCTAGGAAATGCCGGGCTTCAATCCAACAACATCCATATGTTCGACATAGGAATGATTGGTGTATTTTTTATGATTTGGCTTTTATTCTATTTTGTCAAACCAAAGTGGTTTAAAGATTAAATAAAATAACAGGACATAAATAACAGGGACAAATTGAGCTCCCATCCGCCCTCGCGCGGGAGCAATTAAATTCGGCCTAAAGGAATAAACATGAGGCGGGCTGACTTGAAAGAGAAACTCTCCATGGCGGTGATGGCAGCCGCGTTCCTGGCCGTGGGCTCGGGTTGTGCTGGTTCCCGGCCTGCGCCGACGGAGGCCATGAAACACGACGAGGCCGGAGCGAAGCTCCGGCATCAAGGGGATCTCGAAGGTTCGATTACAGAGTATCGCGAGGCCCTTCGCCTGGATCCGAACGATGCAGAGGCCCACTTCAATCTCGGAGTCGTACTCCGCAAAAAGGGGGATCTGGATGGAGCGACGGAAGAGTTGCAAACCGCGCTTCGTCTCAACCCGAACAATTCAGCCGCTCACTATCATCTCGGGGCCGTGCGAGGCGACAAAGGAGATGTCGTTGGCGCGATGGCGGAGTTCCGTACGGCCATTCGCCTGAACCCAAATTACGCAAACGGCCACATGGGTCTCGGGTCGACGCTTGCGAACCAAGGAGATCTCGAAGGTGCCATGGCGGAGTACCGGACGGCGGTTCGCTTGGCTCCCAACGATTCATTTGGTCACAACGGTCTCGGAAATGTGCTCATGGGCAAAGGGGATTTCGACGGCGCGACCAAAGAGTATGAGACCGCCCTTCGGCTAAATCCGAACGATACCTACTCGCACGATGGCCTCGGGGCCGTGCTGGCGCGCAAAAGGGATCTGGATGGGGCGATGGCGGAGTTCCGCGCGGCCATCCGCCTGAACCCGAGTGATGGATACGGGCACGACGGACTCGGCAATGTGCTGGCGGATAAAGGGGACCTGGATGGCGCGATTGCGGAATTCCGGACGGCCATTCGCCTGAATCCGAAGGATGACCAGGCTCACACCAATCTCGGGGTTGCCCTTAACGGCAAGGGGGATCTTGATGGCGCCATTGCGGAACACCGCGCCGCAATCGGCATCGATCCGGGCAATTCGATCGCGCACTTCAATTTGGGCATTGCACTGCTTAACAAGGGGAAACTTGATGAATCGATAACCGAGGACCGCACCGCCATACGGCTGAACCCGAATTTTGAAATGGCTCATTTTGATTTGGGAGTCGCACTCTTTCGGAAAGGGGACCTCAACGGGGCTATTTCCGAGTATCTCTATGCCCTTCGCCTGGATCCGAACGACCTAAAAGCGCACACCAATCTTGGGGCTGCGTTCCATTTCAAGGGGGATTTGGAGGGGGCGATCGCGGAATACAGAACAGCCATTCGCTTGAACCCGAATGAAATTAATCCCCACATGGATCTGGGGGCCGTGTTTTACAGCAAAGGAGATTTTGAGGAAGCCATTAAGGAGTACCGCGTCGCGCTTGGCCTGAATCCGAACAATGCGCAGGCCCACTATGTTCTCGCGATGGCGCTCATGGGTCAGAAAAACGCGTCCGAAGCAGAAAAAGAGATCAGAGAGTTTGAAAGGCTGGCTCCGGATTCGCCGACCAAGCGCCAAATGATCGATCAAGCCAAGCGATGGCTTGACACGATCGGTGCACCCGGAGGGCGAGGCGGGAACCTCTAATTAAGCGCTCAACGGTCATCGCCGGGTGGGTTGGGAAGATGAGGGTTCTCAGGCTTGCATTATTGATCGCATTGGCGGCGTGTGCGCTTCCGCGGGCCGGCCTGCTGATGCCGGACGGCTCGACGGTCTATATAATAAATTCGCGGGTGGAGTTCGTTGACCATGCACGGCGGCCGGTTCAAGTGGATCATCCTCCGAAGGATATCGTTTTGTACTTTCCGTACATTCCCGGCCAGTTTAACGGCTCATTCAACTCGCCACCGCTGCAGACCCTCCAGGTGATCGAGGGTTCCGAGTTTCAGCTTGATTTAGGCCGTATGTCAAGGAGGCTGGACGAGGCGGCGGAAACATTGAAAAATACCGTTGAAACAGAGGGGCTGACGATCGATCCACCCTCGACACGGTTCGCCCGTGTGGCAACCCTTGCCTATGACCGGAACACAGGGAATGCCATCGGGGGGAGCAGTTTCATTGATGCCGAGTCCAGAGAATACTTGATTCTGGTTTATGTAGACCGCCCCTGTTCCTTTTCGGGAAGTACCCATATTAGTTCTTACGGCAGTGTATACGACATTCGTTTGCCGCGCCCGGGGTTCCATTGGTTAAGGGCGCACGCCCTTGGGGAAAGGAGTTTTATCTTAAGAGAATATACCGGAGAGAATGAAGCCATATTCTCCATTGAAATACAAAAAAAGGAGACGTGATTCATCAAGATGAAGGGGCACAAAGGAAATGCGACCGGCTACAAAAACGGAAAAAAACGGGGACAGATTTATTTCCCCTCTCCCTCCGGCCTCGCTCGCCCCTGGGGAGGGAATAAGACAAAATCGTTCTCCTGAACATCCTTGACACCAAATGATATCGCATGATATCATTTGATTTCAAATGGAGGAGGGGGGCGATGAAAACCGTTGTCAAAGAGAGGGGAAAAACCGAGGAGGTTGCGCTTGGAGCCCGGATTCCGAAGGAGCTTAAAGAGAAGCTGAACCGGTTCTGCCTGGAACACGGGCTGAAAATGAGCCATTTCGTGAAAAGGGCTCTTCAGGATAAATTGGGGGAGGCGGAAGAGGAGATCCGGGACGTCGCGATGGCCCGCGGTCGATTGGCCGATGCCGAGTTCGTCTCACGGGAAGAATACGATCGCTATATCCGACGCCGGCTCGCCAAAAAATGAGTTACGTCCTCCGCTTTGAGAAGCGGGTGCTCAAGGATCTGGACCGCATCCCACAAAAAGATCTCGTGCGAATCGATAAAACCATTCAAGCGCTGGCGCTCCAGCCAAACCCCGTGGGCGCCAAAAAACTGGTCGGGGAAGAGAATCTCTGCCGGGTGCGTCAAGGCGATTACCGGATCGTCTCCGCGGTGGATCACAAGGCCGGAGTGGTCGGCATCCTGGGGGTCCGGCACCGCAGGGATGTTTACCGCTGATGCTTTTCAGTATAACGGGGTCGGCGTATATCCATTCCGGCTCCCTTAGTTCCGGGGACAGCATACCTAACGGTCGGCTTCTTTGTTTGGAAGGGATAGCGCTCGAAAGGAGTTATTATGGATCCAAGTTTTTGGCACCAACGGTGGCAGAAAAATGAAATTCCTTTCCACGCCCGTGAAGCCAACCCGCTCCTGGTCAAATATTTCAAAGAGCTTTCGGTGGCGAAAGGCCGTCGCGTATTTTTACCCTTGTGCGGCAAGACTCTTGATATTGCCTGGTTGCTTTCCCATGGCTATCGAGTGGCTGGGGCCGAATTGAGTAAAATAGCCGTTGAGCAATTATTTTCGGAGCTTGGGGTGGAACCCAAAATATCGGGGGTGGGTCAAGCCGATCACCACGGCGCTGAAAATATCGACATATATGTGGGGGATTTTTTCGATTTGTCACGCAGGATGCTCGGCCCGGTCGATGCAATCTATGACCGGGCCGCTTTAGTGGCACTGCCCGAAGCCATGCGCCCTCGATACACCGCGCACTTAACGGCGATTACGGATAATGCTCCGCAGCTACTCATTTCCTATGAGTACGACCAAAGCCTGATGGACGGCCCTCCTTTTTCCGTCAGCAACGAGGAAGTCAAAAAACACTACAGAGATCGTTATGATTTAACGCTCCTGGCAAGCACGGATGTCCCGGGTGGATTGAAGGGAAAATGCGCCGCCAAAGAGAACGTTTGGCTGCTACAAAAAGACTAATCGGTGCATCTTTTTAAGTGCCGGTGTCCGGGGACGGCGTGTATAATCAGTGATCCATAGATCAAATAGGTGAGCGGAGTGACGGAATGGACCCGGTGAAAAAAATGGCTTCTCAACAGGCTGTCGTCATCCCGGACGATTTTGAAATCACCCCGGAGATCGAACATGCCTTCGACCTGATGGAACATTCCCGCCGTCACGTCTACCTAACGGGGAAGGCCGGGACGGGGAAATCCACCCTCCTTCAATATTTCAAAGAGAAGACCGCGCGGAACGTCATCGTATTGGCTCCCACGGGCGTGGCCGCCATCAACGTGGGCGGCTCGACGATCCATTCGTTTTTTCGCTTTCCTCCCCGGCTCATCACCCCGAACGAACTGAGGCGGGTTCGGGGCCGGGAGAAGCTGTTGGCCGCCTTGGACACGATCGTGATCGATGAAGTCTCGATGGTGCGTGCGGATGTCTTGGACGCCGTCGATCACGCCCTGCGATTGAACCGCCACCGCCCGGACGAGGCCTTCGGGGGCGTCCAGGTGATCTGCATCGGGGATCTCTACCAGCTCCCGCCCATCGTCGAGCCGGAGTTGCAGGATTATCTGGCCGACACCTACGAGAGCCCGTACTTTTTCGACGCCCGTGTGTTTAAGGAAAATAAGTTCGAAGTGATCGAGCTGGGGAAGGTGTTCCGGCAGAGCGATTCCGGCTTTATCGGGCTCTTGAATAAAATCCGCAATAACGAGCTCGAAGAATCCGATCTGGTCGATCTCAATCGACGCTGCGATCCCTCTTTGGGGTTTGAGAAGGAGGGTCCGGCGATCACGCTCACCAGCACCAATCGGCGTGCGTCGGCCATCAATCGAAGCCGTCTGGAGGCCCTGGACTCGGAAGGCTACGCCTTCGACGCCGCGGTGAACGGGGATTTCGACGAGGCCTCCTACCCGACGGACGAACGCTTGGAGCTGAAGGCGGGGGCCCAGGTGATGATGGTCCGGAATGATCCCTCCAAACGCTGGGTCAACGGAAGTCTCGGCGTGGTTCAAAAGCTTTCACGCGATTCGATCACCGTCGCGTTGGGCGACTCCGCCTGCGCGGTCGAGCCGTCGGAGTGGGAGAAAATCGGCTATGAATATAACAAGGCCGAGGGCCGGATCGAGCCCAAGGTGACCGGTTCCTTCAAGCAGTACCCGATCAAGCTCGCCTGGGCGATCACCATCCATAAGAGCCAGGGCAAGACCTTCGATAACGTGATCATCGATCTGGGGCGCGGCGCGTTCGCGCACGGGCAGACCTACGTGGCCCTGAGCCGCTGCCGGTCGATCGAAGGGATACGTTTGATGAAGCCCATCCAGCCTTCGGATATCATCCTGGACGGGACGGTGTCCCGGTTTCATAACGGGCCATGACGCGGCGGGGCGCATCGCGAAGCGCCCCTGCGGGTCCGGTGCGACGTATTCCGCCCCCTCCGGCCTCACGCCCGGGGGAGGGCTCGAGAATGGAGCCATGGGCAGTGGAATCATACCAGCCCGGGTTTTTTTAACGGGTTTTGTTATGGCCGTAAAGAATATTTACGATTGACAATATTCGAATAGGCCGGGCATGAAAATCAAGGTCAAGCCATTCCGGGTTCGTGAGGGGGAGGGGGTGCAGCTCAGGAAGTGGCCGACGCGCGTAAAACCCTTTTACGCGTCGAAGGCGCACTACGAACGGCTGCTGGCCGACCACATCGGGCGGCTCAGACGGCTGCAAAACATGCTGTACGCGCACAATCGGTACGCGCTGTTGTTGATCTTTCAGGCCATGGACGCGGCCGGGAAGGACGGCGCGATCAAGCACGTGATGTCCGGGGTGAACCCGCAGGGCTGCCAGGTCTTCAGCTTTTCGCATCCGAGCCCGCAGGAGCTGGAGCACGATTTTCTCTGGCGCACGACCCGCTGTCTTCCGGAACGGGGCCGGATCGGAATCTTCAACCGCTCCTATTATGAGGAGGTCCTGATCGTGCGCGTGCATCCCGAGGTCCTGCGAAGCGAGGCCTTGCCGGAGGAGGTTTTGGACAAGGGGAAGATCTGGCCGGGCCGGTACCGGTCGATTCTCGATCTGGAAAAGCACCTACACCGCAACGGCACCCGGATCGTGAAATTTTTCCTCCACGTCTCCAAGGAGGAGCAGCGCCGCCGTCTCCTGGCCCGGATCGACAACCCCGACAAGAACTGGAAGTTCAGCCGGGCCGATTTGGCCGAGAGGGGGCGATGGGGGGCCTATATGAAGGCCTATGAAGCCTGCCTGAGCGCGACCAGCACCCCCACCGCGCCGTGGTACATCGTGCCGGCCGACGACAAGGAGAACGCGCGCCTGGTCATTTCGCAAATCATTCTCGACACGCTCCAGGGGCTCAGGCTGCGTTATCCCGAGACCAGCCCGGCGCGCCGGAGGGAATTGCGGGCCCTTCGCGCGCAGCTGGCCAAATGAGGGGCGGGGTCGGCTTCGGCTTTTTGGGTTTTAGAATCCAGTCCGGCTCCCCTTTTTCTCCGCGCGCGGGGGAAAGGAGGGATGTTAAGCAGGAGAACATGTTCGGTGAAACGGAATTCATCAATCGAGGAGGTGTATCATGGAAACGCAGGTGGTGAAGGATGTGAGGGCGGTGATCGAAAAATTCAGGGACGCGGTTCAAAAGCGGGACATCAAGGCGCTGGAAGCGGCGGTGGCGCACGAGCCCGACATGGTCTTCTACGGCTCCCAGGCGGGGGACAAGCAGGTGGGCTGGCCCGCGATCAAGGCCTCGTTCGAGGAGCAGTTCCGCGAGACGAGCGCGATCGAGTCGGAGGCGCTCGACAGCGCGATCAAGGTGAACGGGGACACGGCCTGGGCGGCGTATGACCTGCGCTACAACGAGGTCGGCGGAAGCAAGGCCGGGAGTTTCGAGACCCGCTGGACCTGCGTCCTGTGCCGATATAAAAACGGATGGAAGGTCGTTCACATGCATCATTCCGGGGGGCGATAGAGCGGGAAGCGTCTCTGCCTTTGTCCTTGCGAAAGGGGGCGGGGTGCCGCCGATGATGAAGATATCCCGATCCTATTTCGTGGGCGCGGCGGTTTTATTCGGGACGTTATCGCACGGGCCGGGTCTGCAAGCGGCGGCCCTCACGGACAGACAGATCGAGGAGCGGGTCTCCGAGGCGATCCGGAGTCTGGATAAGATGACGGAGTTATGGGAGGAGGAACGCTACGATGATCTGTATGCGCTGGGGACGAGAGGGTTCCGGGCTTCGATGACAGCGGAGCATTTCTCCTTCCTGATGCGAAACGCGACCCGAAGCCCTCAATGCTGCTTTACGCGTTTCCAGAAGGCCGAGGGGCGCTTGATCGACCCGAAGCAGGTTGAAGTTTCGGTCACGGTCGCCTATCAATATACCAAGTACGCGATCAGTCGGCCGCCCTTCGCGCCGATGCTTCCGGAGTATGAACGCGAAACCTTCATCCTGGTTCTCGAAGACGGCCGCTGGAGGCTGGACCTCAACGAGGTGGTGGATCGCGCCTGGATTTCCGGCCGGCCCTATTGAACCTCGGCCCCCCTCCGGCCCCGGGCGCGGCCGCGGGAGACCCACGAAGGGAAATTAAATTCGAAAGTGAGGAGGAAAAAATGATGGCTCGAATCTGGCACGGATGGACAGCCCCGGACGACGCGGACAAATACGAGGCGCTGCTTAAGGATGAAATCTTCGTCGGAATTCAGAATCGGCGAATTCCCGGCTTCAGGCATATACAATTGCTCCGCCGCGAGGCCGGCGGAGAAGTCGAATTCGTCACGATCATGCGGTTTGATTCCCTGGACGCCGTGCGCCGTTTTGCGGGAGTGAATTACGAGGCGGCCGTGGTCCCGGACCGGGCGAGGGCGATCCTCCTCCGTTTCGACGAACGGGCGCAGCATTATGAAATCATCACGGACGGGACCGAGACTTAACGGCCCTCACAGCGGCTCAGACCTGGGCCCGTGCCTTCGCGATCACGTCCCTCAGGACCTCTCGCAACGAAGGACCCGCGCGCTCTTGAAACTCGTAGGTGACACGGCAGCTCGGTTGTCGGATCTCGATGACCCGCCGGAGGTCCGCCGGTGTCGCGATCACCACCGTATCACAGTCGGTCCGGCGGATGGTTTCGGCCAGCTCGTCGATTTGGCCGGGTCCGTATCCCATGGCCGGCAGCACATTCCCAAGGTGCGGGTAGCGGGCGAACGTGTCCGCTAGGCTCCCGACGGCATACCGGCGCGGGTCCACGAGCTCCCGGGCGCCCGCCTGGCGGGCGGCCAGCACGCCGGCCCCGAACGTCATCCCGCCATGAGTCAGGGTCGGTCCGTCCTCGATTACGAGGACCCGCGCCCCTCGAACCCGCTCCGGGTGGTCGATCGCGACCGGCATGGAGGACTCCAGAACGACGGCGTGCGGATTGTAGGTGCGAATGTTGGCCCGCACGGCGTCGATCTGCGCCGCGCCGGCGGTGTCGACCTTGGTCAGGATCAAGACATCCGCCCGCAACAGGTTGGCCTCTCCCGGAAAGTAGGTCCTTTCATGCCCGGCGCGGTGCGGGTCCACGAGGACGATCTCCAGGTCGGACCGGAGAAAGGGCAGGTCGTTGTTCCCTCCCTCCCAGAGGATGACATCGGCCTCGCCTTCGGCCTGCCGAATGATCCGCTCGTAGTCGACGCCGGCGTAGACCACCCCGCCCTCCCGAAGATGAGGGGCATATTCTTCCATTTCCTCGATGGTGCAATCGGCCCGTTTCAGATCCTCGAGGGATTCGAAGCGTTGGACCGCCTGCTTGGCGAGATCCCCGTAAGGCATGGGATGACGCACCACAACCGCCCGGAGCCTCTCGTCCCGAAGCCGCCGGGCGATGGCGCGAACCGCCGGACTCTTGCCCGCTCCCGTTCGGACCGCGCAGACCGACACCACGGGTTTACGGGAAGGGATCATGGTGGCCCGCGGGCCCAGCAGCGCAAAGTCGGCGCCGCTTGCGATGACACGGGACGCCGCGTGCATGACCTCCTCGTGGGACACGTCGCTGTAGGCAAACACGACTCGATCGATCCGGCGGGCCTCGATCAGCGACTCCAGCTCCGCCTCCGGGTGGATCGGAATGCCCTCGGGATACAGCGCCCCCGCGAGAGACGGGGGATACGTTCGTCCCGCGATGTTCGGAATCTGCGCCGCCGTGAACGCCGCCACCTCGTACCGAGGATTCTGTCGAAACGCCACGTTGAAGTTGTGAAAATCCCGGCCGGCGGCCCCCATGATTAGAACACGAATCCGTTCCATTCGTGATAATTTACTATAGAGTCGGTCGGCCGGGCAATGGTAAACTAAGGGGGTCGGAATACCGTTCTTCTCGGGAGATTCCTCTCCGGCCTCGCGCGAGGAAGGCGGAACCGGGGGGGGGTGGAAGTCAAGAAACACGCCGGCAAGGAGCCGCCATGCTGGAACTGAGGCGCATTGTTTGTCCCGTGGATTTCTCGGAGTTCTCCGTAAGTGCGTATCGCTATGCCCTATCGCTGGCCCGGCATTATCGGGCCAAGCTTTTCGTGCAACACATCGTGGAGCTCGGGCACCATCCTTCGGTTTACTATGCCCCCTCCGCGGATTCCTTTGATGAGTTCTGCCGGGGACTTTCCGAGAAGGGCAAGGAACAGCTGAAGGCATTTGTGAAGCAATACACACACGAGGAGATTGAGCCGGAATGCGTTGTGCAGCAAGGGGAAACTTCGGACGCGATTCTGTCTTTTGCGGACGCGCAGAAGGCGGACATGATCGTCATGGGAACGCACGGCCGGCGCGGATTCGACCGCCTGATGCTGGGATCGGCGACCGAGCGGGTGCTTCGAAAGGCCTCGTGCCCGGTGTTGGTCGTGCGTAAACCGGCGCACGACTTCGCCGGTCCGGGTCACGAGCGGGATCCCGTCCGCCTGGGCCGGATTCTTTTCTGTACCGATTTCTCCGAGCATTCCCGGCGGGCCCTGGACCCTGCGCTCTCCCTGACGGAAGAGTACAATGCCGAGCTCACCCTGCTGCACGTGCTGGAGGACATCCCGGGCCCCTCTGAAACGGCGGAGGCCAGAGCGACGGCGATGGAGCGACTGGAAAAACTGATTTCGCCGGAAGTGCGCAAAACGCTCCGGGTCAAAACCGAGGCGCGAATCGGAAAGCCCTACCAGGAGATCATCCGGCTCGCCCTGGACACCCAAACCGACATGGTGATTATGGCCGTGCGCGGCCGCGGCGCCTTGGATCTGGCCGTGTTCGGCTCGACGACATACCGGGTCATACAGTTGGGACCCTGCCCGGTCCTCGCCGTTCAGGTATGAAAGGCCGGATCCCGGCCGCTTCGAAACCCATCCGCCTCCGCGCCGGTCCCGCGCGGGGGGAAGGCCGCGGGTGATATCCAGCGAATGATCACGGAGGAAACCGCATGAAGATCGCACTGATCGGGGCCACGGGTTTTATCGGGTCGGCGCTGGGCGCCCGGGAGGCGCTGAGGCTGCTGCGCGCGGAACGGGACCTGGACTGGACCCTGCTCAGCCCGTCGGCGGTGATCGCTCCGGGAAAGCGCACGGGAACATCCCGGCTCGGCGCCGATCAACTGCTGGTCGATGCCGGGGGGAAGAGCGAGATTTCCCTCGAGGATTATTCCGTCGCCATGATCGACGAGCTCGAAAAGCCGTCGCACCGGCGCGGTCGTTTCACCGTCGGTTATTGAATCCCCACAGGACCGCCCTTTGCGGGGCGTGGCCTGGGAGAGGAACCCTGTGGCCTTGATAAAAATTCATTATAAGATGGCGATGGCCGCGGCCTTGTTGATCCTGTCCTCGGGTTGTGCGGCTCCGAAACCGATGCCGGCCGAGGCCGCAAAACATGTGGAGTCCGGCGTGAAGCTTCAGGAGAAGGGAGATCTGACCGGGGCGATGGCGGAGTACCGCGCGGCCGTCCGGCTGGACCCCGGCGATGCCGTCGCTCACTATAATATGGGGATTGTTCTCGGGCAAAAGGGGGATCTTGAGGGGGCGATCGTGGAATACCGTTCCGCGATCCGCCTGAATCCCAACGACGAAAATCCGCACATCAATCTCGCGGCCGTTCTTATACGAAAAGGGGAGATCGACCCCGCGATCGCGGAATACCGAAGCGCCCTTCGAATCCATCCGGAGCATGCCGTCGCCCACTACAATCTCGGGCTTTCCCTCGGCCGAAAGGGGGATATCGACGGGGCGATGGCGGAGTACCGCGCCGCCCTTCGCCTGAACCCGAACTATGTCGAAGCCCGCTACAATCTCGGGCGCTCGCTCGTCCAAATGGGTCATTATGAAGGGGCGATGGCGGAGTTCCGCAAGGCCATCGAACTGGATCCGGGCGGGGCCGACGGCCACGTCGGCCTCGGGACGGCCCTTGCGGGCCGGGGAGATCTTGATGGGGCGATGGCGGAATTCCGAACCGCCCTTCGCCTGAACCCGAAGCACGCCGGAGCCCACAATCAACTGGGCCTCGCACTGGCCGAGAAGGGGGATGTTGACGGTGCGATGGCGGAGTACCGCACGGCCGTCGGCCTGAACCCGAACGAGCCCTCCGTCCACATCGTCCTTGGGAATGCCCGTCTTGGAAAAAGGGATTACGACGGGGCGGCGGAGGAGTACCGCGCCGCCCTCCGCCTGAACCCGAAGGAGGCCGCCGCCCACATCGGCCTCGGGCTCGCGCTCGAGCACCGGAATGATCCGGAGGGGGCGATGGCCGAGTTTCGCGAGGGCCTTCGCCTGAAACCCGGGGATGCGGCCGCTCATTATAATCTCGGGGTCCTCCTGCGAAAAAAAGGGGATCTGGAGGGTGCGCTGGCGGAGTACCGCACCGCCGTGGGACTGAATCCTCGTCTCCCGCAGCCCCACCTGGGTCTTGGGGCGGTCCTCCTGGTGAAAAAGGATTATGACGGGGCGGCGGAGGAATACCGCACCGCAATCGCCCTGGACCCGAAGGAGGCCGCCGCCCACATCGGCCTCGGGCTCGCGCTCGAGCACCGGAATGATCTGGAGGGGGCGATGGCCGAGTTCCGCGAGGGCCTTCGCCTGAAACCCGGGGATGCGGGCGGACACGCCAACCTCGGGGCCGTGTTCCGCAAAAAAGGGGATCTGGACGGCGCGCTGGCGGAGTACCGCACGGCCGTGGAACTGGACCCCCGTCTCCCCGCGCCCCACCTGGGTCTTGGGGCGGTCCTCCTGGTGAAAAAGGATTATGACGGGGCGGCGGAGGAATACCGCACGGCTATTTCCCTGAACCCCGACGAGGCCGACGGCCATATGGGTCTGGGGGCCGCCCTTCTGGGCCGGGGCAATCTCGGGGGGGCGATGGAGGAATACCAGAGCGCCGTTCGTCTGAGACCGGAGGATGCGGCGGCTCACTTAAATCTCGGGATGGTTCTCCGCAAAATTGGGGACCCCGAGGAGGCGATCGGGGAGTTCCGTGCGATTCTGGACCGGAACCCAAACCATACGGAAGCCCGCTATTATCTCTGTCTGGCCCTCATGAATCAGGGAAAGCTGTCCGAAGCCGAAAAAGAGCTGGAGGAATTCGAAAGAAGGGCCCCGGACAACCCGCTCAATCGCCGAAAAATTGATGAATTGAAGGAACAACTGAATGGGCATACAATGCCCGACATGTAAATAAAGAAAAGGGTCACGGGGACCTTTCCTTGCGGCTCGGGGGCTTGGGGGATTAAGGGATGGAATATCTCAGCGTCCATTTCCCGGAGACGCGGCGCGTGCTGATCGACGGCCGGGACCAGGGCCGAACGGACCGGACGATCGAGTTGGAAGCGGGCACCTACACGGTTTCGCTGTCGCCGTCGGATGACGTCAAACCGAAGAAGCGAAGGGTCCGGCTTTCAAGGACCTCGCCGATTAGACCGAAGGAGATCACGTTTGCCAAGACCTAGCGTTCCCTCCGGCGCCGCGATCCTCTTCGGTCTCTTCGTCCTCGGTTGCGCGCATGCGCCGGTCAACGCGCCGCTGGACCGCTATCGGCCCGACGCGGGCTACCGCTTCGCCGGTCTTGAGCCGGGCGACAACACCGACTCGCTCTTCGTCGTGTTGACCTTCTCCGGCGGGGGGACGCGGGCCGCGTCCCTTTCCTACGGGGTCCTGAAGGCGCTGAGCGAAACCCCGGTCCTCTGGCAGGGGAAGACGAAGCGGCTCTTGGATGAAGTGGACCTGATCTCGACGGTCTCGGGGGGTTCCTTCACCGGGGCGTACTACGCGCTGTTCGGGGACCGGATCTTCAGCGAGTTCGAGTCGCGGTTCCTGAACCGGGATATCGAGGGAGAGCTCACGCGCGCGCTCTGGAATCCCGCGACGCTGATCCGTCTGGCCTCGCCCTCGTTCGACCGGATCGATCTCGCGGCCGAGCTGTACGGCCGGACGATCTTTGAAGACCGGACCTTCGCCGCCCTCGCGTCCCGCCCCCGGCGGCCGTTTATCGTGATCAACGCGACGAACATGTCGCTGGGGGAGCGCTTCGAGTTCACTCAGGACCGTTTCGACCTTCTGGGCTCGGACCTTTCCTCCTATCCGGTGGCGCGCGCCGTGGCGGCCTCCTCGGCCTTTCCGATCCTGCTCAGCCCGATCACGTTGGAGAATTATCCGAGCCCGCCCGGCTATGAACGGCCCGAATGGGTTCAACACGCGCGGGGGGATTATAACCTGAACCGCCGCCGCTATCTCGAGGCCAAGGAGTGGGAGGCCTACAACGACAAGGCCGATCACCCCTACGTCCATCTCCTGGACGGCGGGCTGGCCGACAACATCGGCCTGCGCTATGTCACGGACTCGATCCGGGACGCCGACCGCCCGGGCGGCATCCGTCAGTTGATCAACCAGGGGAAAATCGATAAAATGGCCGTGATCATCGTCAACGCCCGGACGGAACCCTCCGAGCGCATCGACCGGAAGCCCCGGGCCCCGAACGCGGCCGAGGTGGCGATGAAGACCGCGACCGTGGCGATGGACAACTACTCGTTCGAGACGATCGAGCTGGTCAAGGATATCGCCGATGCGAGGGAGCAGGCCCTTCGGTCGGTCCGGGACTGCCGGGCTCTCCTGGCCCAGCGCTGCCCGGCGGCGGCCCCTCCGCCGGCGCTCAAGGGGATGACGTTTTACATCATCGAGGTGAATTTCGAAAACATCGCCGATCCCGGAGAACGGGAGGAATTCCTGTCGCTTCCCACGAGCTTCAAGCTGGACCCGTCGGTCGTGGACCGACTGGTTCAAAAGGGAGGGGAACTGCTGCGCCAGTCTCCGGAGTTCAAGGCCTTGCTGAAGGATCTTCAGGGAGCCCCCACGGCCCGGTAGCGCGTTCCCTCGTTCGAGGCCGAACGGTTCCATCGACGCCAAACCTCAAATCGAAAGGAGAAGGTCATGAGCCCTGCTCGTTGGAAGTCTTCGTTGTCTTCGCTTCTTGGAATTCTCGTCTCCGTCCTGTTCGCGGTCCATCCCGTATCGGCGGCGCCGGATTCCCAGGCCCTGCCGCAGGGGATCGACGTCCTGATCGAGGGGCCGGAACTCTGTCCTCAGAGCGTGTGCGGCGCCGCGATCTTCATCGGGGGGTTCCGGGGCCGGGTGGATTGGAATCCCTCCGCCACAGGGTTGTTCTGGAGCGCCGTGAATCACGACCCGCTTCCGACGGTTCTCGGGGGGACGGCGGATCTCATTCCCAACCCTGATCGGGCGGTGGATTGGGCCCTGTGGGGACTGCCCGCCCATGAGGGGAAGGTGGAAGGCGGCACCCTCACCTGCGTGATGATCGATCCGGCGAACGGGAACGCCTGCGTCGTGTTCGCCATCGCGGCCGCTCTCTCCATCGACGGCGGTGGGACGGCCTGTTTCAACGGGTACCTCGATCACCGGCCGTTGTATCAGGATCCGAAAAAGATCCCGAAGGTGTACGGATCGCTTTCCACCGAATGCCCCTGAACGGGAAGAGAGGGCTTTATGAATCAACGAATCGGACTCCTGACGGGGGCCAACCGGGGAATCGGGTATGAAGTCGCCCGGCAGCTGGCCGAGAGGAATTGGACGGTGATCCTGACGGCGCGCGACGAGGCGAAGGGCCGGAAGGCCGTCGAGGACCTCGCCCGCCCCGGATTCGACGTGCGGTTTCATTGGCTGGATGTTTCGGACCCCGAATCGATCCGTCGCCTGGCCCGCGACCTTGCGGCCGACCCCGGCCGGCTGGACGTCCTGGTGAACAACGCCGGAATCCTGGAAGACGACGACAGGGGTTCGGACCGCGTCCCGATCGGGACGCTTCGCGCCACGATGGAGACGAACTTCTTCGGCCCGTTTGAGCTTTCCCAGGCGCTGCTTCCGCTGCTGAGGAAGAGCGACGACGCCCGGATCATCAATGTATCGAGCGGCCTGGGCCAGCTGAGTGACGGCGGGGGCGGCTACCCCGCCTACAGCATCTCCAAGGCCGCGCTCAACATGATGACGGTCCAGTTCGCCGAGGATCTCGGCGGCCGGGTCAGGGTGAACTCGGTCTGCCCCGGCTGGGTCCGGACCGGGATGGGCGGGCCGGGGGCGCCGCGGAGCGTCGAGAGGGGGGCCGAATCGATCGTCTGGCTTGCGACCGATCCGAAGATCCCGAACGGGAAGTTCATCCGCGACCGGAAGGAGATCGGGTGGTGAAGAGGGACCGGGCCGGATCGGAGGGGGATTCATGACGGCCTTGGAGGACGATTTTTGCGACATCATAAAAAAGGCCCGGACCGGCCAGGGGCGGTCGCTGGCCGAGGTGGCCCAAGAAGTCGGCCGTCCGGAGACCGAGGTCCGACGCCTCGAAAGCGGGGAGCGCCCTCCGACAGGGCCGGAGGTCCGGGCCCTCGGCGAGGCCCTGGGCCTGCGGGTCCACGCCCTGGAGGATATCGCGATCCGGGGCTGGAGGCCGAAGCCGCCGGGGGCGTGGGTCGATACGGACGGTCCGGTCGTGACCGTCCGGGGGGATTACGGCGGGTATGCCGTCAAGGGTTATATCTGTTTTGACCCGGTATCGAGGGAGGCGGTCCTGATCGACACGGCATACGATGCGACCGAGATGCTCGCGCAGGTCCGGCGGCGCGGCCTGAGGCTGACCGGGGTCTGTTTAACCCACGGCCACGCCGATCATGCCGGGGGACTGGATCGCATCGTGGCGGAATGGCCGGTGCCGGTCTATCTGGGTGAGGGCGACCGTGCGCTGCTTTCCTCGAAACCGCCGGAGGGCCTGCTCGCCCCTCTTTCAGACCGGACGACCCTTTGGGTCGGAACCCTGAAAATGGAGGCCCTGGCCACGCCCGGCCATACCCTTGGAGGATACTGCTACCGTGTGTCCCCCGCCGGGCGGAATTTCTGCTTTGTCGGGGACACCCTTTTTGCCGGGTCCATCGGACGTTCCAATCCCCCCTCGCTCTACCCCGTGCATTTGGCCTCCGTTCGGGAAAAACTGCTCGCCCTTCCGGAAGACACGGTATTGTTTCCCGGCCACGGCCCGGCCACAACGGCCCGGGAACAGATGGATCACAACCCGTTTGCCTAGTCCAGGCCCGGAGGATCCCGTAGGGGAGTTTTTTATCTTTACAAGCGGGTAGGCGAAACGGGGCGCCGGATCAGCGGTTCAGCGCCGGCATGTGCTGTTCGGGATAGCGCGTCCCCGCGGCCGCGCCGAGGGGCGCGACTTCATCGATCGAGGCGAGATCGTCCTTCGTCAGTTGAATCGCGAGCGCGCCGACGTTCTCCTCCAGATGGGGGATTTGGGTCGTTCCCGGAATCGGCACGATGTCGGCTCCGCGGGTCAGCAGCCAGGCCAGCGCGAGCTGCGACGGCCGGCAATGCTTCCGGCCGGCGATTTCCTCGATCCGTTTCACGAGGCCCAGGTTCCGCCGGAAATTTTCGCCCTGAAAGCGGGGGAAGATCCGGCGGCGGTCGTCCGGCTCCAGGTCCTCGGCCTTGCGAATCTTTCCGCTTAAGAACCCGCGCCCGATCGGGCTGTAGGCGACGAAGCCGATGCCCAGCTCGCGGCACAGCGGCAGGATCTCGTCCTCGGGCTCCCGGCTCCAGAGCGAATACTCGGTCTGAAGCGCCGCGATCGGATGGACCGCCCGGGCGCGGCGGATCGTGTTCGGTCCCGCCTCCGAGAGCCCCAGATACCGCACCTTGCCCTCGCGCACAAGCCCGGCCATCGCCCCGACCGTTTCCTCGATCGGCGTGGCCGGATCGACCCGGTGCTGATAGTAGAGATCGATCGCCTCCACGCCCAGCCGCTTGAGGCTGGCCTCGCAGGCCGATTTGACATAGTCCGGTTTCCCGTTTATTCCAAGAAAGCTGCCGTCGTTTCCCCGGACATTGCCGAACTTGGTGGCCAGGACCACGCGGTCGCGGCGGTCCCGGATCGCCCGGCCGACCAGCGTCTCGTTGCGCCCGACCCCGTACATGTCGGCCGTGTCCAGAAAATCGATCCCGAGGTCCAGCGCGCGGTGGATCGCCTTGATCGAATCCGCGTCGTCGTGCCGGCCGTAAAACTCGGACATTCCCATGCAGCCCAGCCCGATCGCCGAGACGGCCAGTCCGCCATTTCCCAGGGGTCTTTTTTGCATGATCCCGTCTCCCCCGCCCCGAAGCAAGCCTAAGCCCGCTTCCGGGCGTCCAGTTTCCGCTTCAGCTCGCCCGGTTTGAAAACGCCTTCTTCGGTGATGATCCCGGTAATGTATTTCGCGGGGGTGACGTCGAAGGCCGGGTTCGCGGCCTCCACGTTGGCGGGGGCGACCCGGACCTTTCCGAAGATCGTCGTCACCTCCTCCGGGTTCCTTTCCTCGATGGGGATGGCCTCGCCGGAGGCGATCGAGAAATCGATCGTGGAGGTCGGCGCCGCGACGTAAAAGGGGATCCGGTGGGCCTTGGCCAGCACCGCCACGGAATAAGTGCCGATCTTGTTGGCGGTGTCCCCGTTGGCCGCAATCCGGTCGGCCCCGACGAGGCAGAGCCGGACCGTTCCCTTCTTCATGAAGGCCCCGGCCATGTTGTCCGCGATCAGGGTGGCCGGGATCTTGTTCTGCTGGAGCTCCCACATGGTGAGCCGCGCGCCCTGGAGGACCGGCCGTGTCTCGTCGACCAGGACCTTGAACCGTTTTCCTTCTTCCCACGCCGTGAATAGGACGCCCAGCGCGGTTCCGTGTCCGCCGGTCGCGAGGGCGCCGGTGTTGCAATGGGTGAGGATCGTATCCCCCTCCTGGACGAGCCGTGCGCCGTGGCGGCCCATCGCGAGGTTCCGCTGGATGTCCTCGTCGTGGATCGCCCGGGCCTCCTGGACGAGCCGTTCCTTGATCGACTCGACCGGCCGGTCCTTGTGGATCTGGAGGACCTCGTTCATGCGGTTGAGGGCCCAGAACAGGTTGACGGCCGTGGGGCGCGTCGAGGCCAGAGTGTCACGGATCGGTTTGAGCTGACGGGCGAGGTCGTCGTAGGTGCCGGCCCGGATCCCATTGGCTCCGAGCGCGTAGCCCATGGCCGCCGCGATGCCGATGGCCGGCGCGCCCCGCACCCACAGCTCCTTGATCCCCTTCGCCACGGTCTGATGATCGGGACAGTCCACCCAGACCACTTCGCCCGGAAGACGGGTCTGGTCCAGCATGCGGACGACGGGGCCGTTGGCCCCCAGGTGCCATTCGATCGGTGAGAACATGAAGGCATTGTAATAAAAAATCAGCGCCCCGGTCAAGCGAAGGCCGGAGGCCGCGTGCGAAACCGAGTCGGCGTCAGCCCGGGCACGACGTTGGCCGGGATCGGACCCGGACCGGGGGCTCGGCCCCACAGGTCAAACGTAGTTTCATTGACATTTCGCATTCGACCTGATATTCTCAAACCTCGTCTATGGTCATCGCGGTCCCGAAAGAAATCAAGGACAACGAGTATCGGGTTTCCCTGACGCCGGAGGCGGTCCGCACGGTCGTCCGCTCGGACCATCGGGTATTGGTGGAGCGGAACGCGGGCCAAGGCAGCGGGTATTCCGACCAGGCCTATCTTGCAGTCGGCGCGGAGATCGTAAACGATCGGGCCCGGTTGTTCGGGGAGGCCGATCTGGTCGTGAAGGTCAAGGAGCCCCAGGCCTCCGAATATTCCCTGCTGCAAAAGGGCCAGACGCTCTTCACTTTTCTTCACCTCGCGGCCGACCGGCGCTTGACCGAGGCGCTGCTTCAGCGCGAGGTGATCGCCATCGGCTACGAGACGATCCAAGCGCCGGACGGATCGTTGCCGGTGCTTCGACCGATGAGCGCGATCGCCGGGCGGATGTCGGTCCTGATGGGCGCCTTCTATCTCCAGAAGATTCATGGGGGGAGCGGGGTGCTCCTGCCCGGGGTTCCGGGCGTGCCGCCGGCCCGCGTCGTCGTTCTGGGCGCCGGGACGGTCGGAACCAACGCCGTCCAGATGGCATTGGGACTGGGCGGACAGGTGACTCTGTTCCATCGGGAGACGGATCGCCTTCAGAACCTGGAAGAGGCGGCGGTGACCGGCAAGGTCATCCTTCGGCTCTTGAAACCGGAGCTGATCGAGCAGGCGGTCCAGAGCGCGGATCTGGTGGTCGGCGCCGTGCTGGTGACCGGGGCGAAGGCCCCCAAACTGGTCGGCCGGAGCCTCGTGGCCGGGATGCGCCGCGGTTCCGTGATCGTGGATGTCTCGATTGATCAGGGCGGGTGCATCGAGACCTCCCGAGCGACGACCCATTCGGATCCGGTTTACGTCGTGGACGGCGTGATCCATTATTGCGTCGCCAACATGCCGGGGGCCTTTCCGCGGACCGCGACATCGGCCCTGGTCGGCGTCACGCTGCCGTATCTATTGGAATTGGCCGATCTGGGTGTGGCGGCGGCCTGTCGCCGCGATCCCGCGTTGGCCAAGGGGGTCAATATCTACAAGGGAAAGGTCACGAGTGCGGGGGTGGCCGAGGCCCATGGATTGAAATACGAGGAATGGCGGTGAGGAGTAAAGAGTGAGGAGTGAGGAGACGATACGTTTTCTCCTCACTGCTCACTACTTACTATTCACTTTGAAAAACGGGGCGTAGCGCAGCCCGGTAGCGCGCCAGCTTCGGGAGCTGGATGTCCGCGGTTCAAATCCGCGCGCCCCGAAAAATTTGCACCGAAAATTTTTGGATCATTGGAGCATTGGAAAATGGACAGGGCCCACAATGCGGTCCATTTTCCATTGCTCTAATGTTCAGGGATCGGCTGCGTGATGCAAATCCGCGCGCCCCGACCGGTTTTATTTGAAAACGAATCGATCCGAATTTTATTGACGGGTCCTGTATAGACGTCACGTCGTCTGGAAGGGGCCCGTTTTTTTGTCTTTTCATGCGGTTTGATCCTTATTTCTGCTCGAAGCAACCCGCCGACTTTCTTGACAGCAATCAAACTCTCCGCTATTTTTTATTAATTGAGCGTTCGGGTGTTGGAAACCCGGGAACGGAGGGTGAACGATGAAATCCGCAGATATGACCGTAACGATGGTGGGCAGTTACGATATGAGCCTTGTCTTCCTGTCTTATGTTATCGCGGCCGTGGCCTCATTCGTCGCGCTCGATCTGGCCGGGCGCGTGACGGCCAGTCAAGGTTCGGCCCGGAAACTCTGGCTCATGGGGGGGGCGATCGCCATGGGGGTTGGAATATGGTCGATGCACTTTATCGCCATGCTGGCGTTCAGTCTGCCGGTGACGGTTTCCTATGACACGATGACGACGGCGGCTTCGCTGCTGGCCGCGGTCGCGACATCCGGAATCGCGCTGTTCATCGTGAGCCGGGACGCCATGGGCCTGGTCCCGCTGGTTTCCGGATCCGTTCTTATGGGGGTCGGCATCGGGACGATGCATTATACCGGAATGGCGGCCATGCGGCTTGACGCCACCATGTGGTACGACAGGACCTTCTTTGCGGCGTCCATTGTCGTGGCGATCGTGGTGTCGCTGGTCGCGCTGTGGCTCGCCTTCCATCTACGGGGCGAGACCAGCGGAATCGGGACCTTGCAAAAGATCGTGAGCGCGCTGGTGATGGGGGCGGCGATCGTGGGCATGCATTTCACGGGTCAGTTGGCCACCAACTTCACGCCCACCGCGGCATCGATGGGGGTCCAGGGGGCGGCCGCCGCCTCGGGACGTTCCGGGCTGGCCGCGGCGGTGGGGATAACGACGGGTTTGATTCTGTGTCTTGCATTGGTGAGCTCCTTTCTGAATCGGAAGACCGATTCCCACGTGCCGAAGCAGGCCGGGGTCTCGCATTGAACGGTTCAAAACCCCCGAGTGCTTTCCGGGCTCGGGGGTTTCCATCTTGACTGTCTTCCCATCCATCCTAAATCTGGGACCGCTTCGTGAGCCGGGCGAATCATAAAAGGGCGGGGCTGAGTCTGACCTTAAAGTTCATGCTCTTTGTGAACTCGCTCTTCATCGTCATGGGCTCGATCCTGGCCGTCATCCTCATCATCGGTTTCAACCGGTCCTCCCAGGAACAGCTCCAGGAGCGGGGCCTGGTGATCGTTAATAATATCGCGCGGAGCAGCCTGGACGCGATCTTGCAAAAGGACCCGTCTTCCCTGAAACAGATGATCAAGGGGATCGGTGAGGAAACCGATCTGGCCTATATCGTCGTGGTGAATTCCATGGGCGAGGTCGTGGCCCACACGGATGAATCGGAGGTCGGAAAAACCCTCAACGATCCTCTCACCCAGCAGGCCCTGAGGATCGACCGACCCAACGTTTTCCGTTATACTCTGGGGTCGAAGGACTTTTACGATATCGCGGCCCCCGTCTTTACCGGCGATCCTTCCGCGCCCTCGGAGGGTCAAAAGGGCGAAGCGGCCCCGGGTTCCAATAAGGCCGGAGTGGTCCGTCTAGGGGTTTCGCTGCAGCGCCTGGAGGATCAATTACGGCACTCGCTCGTCCTGACGGTTTCGGTCCTGGGAATTCTGGTCGGATCGGGGGTGTTTATATCCCTGTTTTTCGTCCGGCTCATGATCGCACCCTTGCAACGGATGACGCAGGTCGCCTCCCAGATCGCCGGCGGGAATTTCAGCCACACGGTCGAAGCCGCCACGGACGACGAGGTTGGGATTCTGGCGGGCGCTTTCTCGCAAATGTCGACCAGCCTGAAAGGAATGATACAGCAGATCCACCGCCTCTCCCAGCAGGTGGCTTCCGTGGCGGGGGAAATGCTGGCCGATGCCAAGCGGGTCAGCGAGGGTGCGGACCGTCAAGCCCGGGAGGCCGAAAGAACATCGTTTTCGATCGAGGAGATGAACGACGCCGTCGAGAGCACCTCGGAGGACCTCGACAGCCTCTCCTCCTCCGCGGAAGAGACCTCTTCATCGCTGCTGGAGATGAGCGCCTCGATCGACCAGGTGTCCGAAAACGCGACCACGCTCTCCGCATCGGTGGAGGAAAGCGCCGCTTCCCTGGGTCATATGTCCGACTCCATCCGGCGGGTGGTGGAGCGTGCCGAGGCCCTGTCAAGCAGCGCCCGGGAGACCACCGCGTCGTTCGGGCATATGAACAGGTCCATTCGGGACGTGGAAACCAGCGCGAAGGAATCCGCTCGCTTGACGGAAACGGTTAGCCAGGATGCCGGCGAGCTGGGGACCGTATCCATCGAGAAGACCATCGAGGGCATGGAACGGATCCGGATGACCGTCGAAAAGGCGTCGCAGGTAATCCATAAGCTGGGCGAGCGCACCGAGCATATCGGGACGATTTTGACGGTCATCGAAGATGTGACAAACCAAACCAATCTGCTGGCCCTGAACGCCGCCATCCTGGCCGCGCAGGCGGGGGAGCAGGGGAAGGGCTTTTCCGTCGTGGCCGGCGAGATCAAACAGCTGGCGGACCGAACCTCGGCCTCCACGAAGCAGATCGCCCAGCTGATTCAGGACGTTCAATCGGAGGCCAAAGAGGCGGTCGCGTCGATCCAGGAAGGCGCCCGGAGCGTGGAAGACGGAATCCGTCTTTCCGGCAGCGCGCGGGATTCGCTCGCCAAGATTCTGGTCGGATCCAAACAGTCCTCCGAAATGTCGCGCCGCATTGAAAAACTGACCGTTGATCAGGTTCAGTCCACCGTCCAGGCCGTTCGGCTCATGGAAAAAATGAACGCCTTGACCGGAGAGGTCAACGCGATCATGAAAGAAATGGAAAGCGGCATCCTCAATATCATGAAGGCCGCCGCCAGGATGCGATCGATCACAGAACAGGTCAAAATCTCCACGGAAGAGCAGGCCAACGGCAGCAAACAAATCAGCGGCGCCATGGGGAACGTGACCCTGCGTATTCAACAGATCGCCAAGGCCATGACCGGACAGAAGCAGGGCCATGAGGTGATCCGGAAGTCGATTCTGGAAATTCATCAGATCGCCCAGCAGAGTGTGCCGATGGCCCAGAAGATGAGCCGGTCGGTGGAGGAGGTCTTAAAACAGACGGAACGGCTGAGGGAGGAGATGGCCAGATTCAAAATCACCTGATCCTCCCCCATGTATTTCCCGTCCCCCCGCCATGGATCCCACCCTCCGGTCTCAAGCCTAATCCGGTCGCCTCGCCCGACCGGTCCTCCCCGAGACTTCGGTCGGCGCCCGATGAATTTTCTTGCCATACGGGCCGTTGTTTATTACAATAACCGCCATCGAAGTTCGGTCTCGATTCGCTCATCTTTTTCCCCCAGATCTCGAAAACCGGGAGAAGGGTCGTGTCTTTATTCGTTTATGCCTGTTTTTGCCGAGATTCTTGTCAGCGGGCGGGTTCAGGGTGTCTATTTCCGGGCGTTCGCGCAGGAGGCGGCGCTACGACTGGGCCTGACCGGTTTCTGCCGCAACCTGGCCGACGGCGCCGTTGAGGTGGTGGCGGAGGGGGACCGGGAGGTGATCGAGATCCTGATCGATCAATTGCGAATCGGACCGCCACGCGCGAAGGTCGAGGCGATCCAGGTCAACTGGAAAACGGGCGAGAAAGGCTTTAAGGATTTTTCGATCCGATATCGTTCCTAGCCGTCCGTCATCACGACGCGGCCAACGCCAAAAGCAGAGGGGCTCCGACATGACCAGTTTTTCCGACGACGAGGATAAATCCAACCGCCTGGACGAGGAGTCCGAGCCGGTCGAGGCCGGCCTGGACGAGGGGGCGGAGGAGAAGCCCGAGGCCGAGCCGGCCGAAACGATGGACGCCATCAAGAGCTACCTGAAAGAGATCCGCAAATCGGTCCTGCTGACCTTTGAGCAGGAGCAGAATCTTGGAAAGCGGATTCAGGAGCAAGGGGACGAGGACGCCCGCCGTCAGATGATCGAGTCCAACCTCCGTTTGGTGGTGAGCATGGGCAAGCGCTACATCAACCGCGGCCTGCCCTTCTCGGACATCATCGAAGAAGGAAACATCGGGCTGATCCGCGCCGTTGAAAAGTTCGATTACAAGCGCGGTTTCAAGTTCAGCACCTACGCCTCCTGGTGGATCCGGCAGGCCATCGAACGGGCGATCATCAATCAGAGCAAGATGATCCGTCTGCCGGTGCATGTGGTCGAGAAGCTCAACCACTACATGGCCATCTCGGAGCAGTTGATGCAGGAGATAAATCAAGTTCCCAGCGCGAAGGAAGTGGCCCGCCGGATGAAGGTCAAAGAGGACGAAATCCTGGAAATCCAGCAGCTCATTCGAAAAACCTATTCGCTGGACAGCCCGATCGGGGGCCGGGAGGACACCTCGCTGAAGGACGTCATCGAGGACACGTCGCAGATGCCGCCCTCGATCATGGCCATCGGAATCCGAAACCGGGAAGAGATCGAAAAATGGCTCGCGACGCTCAAAGAGAACGAACGCAAGGTGGTCACCCTGCGCTTCGGCCTGGCCGGCGAGATGTCGCATACCTTGGAGGAGATCGGAAATGTTTTCGGCCTGACGCGGGAGCGGGTTCGGCAGATCGAGCACTCGGCCATCACCAAGCTGCGCGCGATCATCGACCAGAAGACGATCAAACCGGAGGAGATCCTCTGATGAACCCCCCGCGTCCTCAACGCCCGGGCCGGCTCAACGGCCTGAAATCGGCGATTCGCGAAATCCCGGACTTCCCCAAGAAGGGGATCCTTTTCTACGATATCACGACCCTGCTCAAGGACCCGAAGGCCTTCTCCGCGATCCTGGAGGCCCTGACCCTTGCCTACAAAAACGCCGGCGTCCATAAAGTGGTCGCCATCGAGGCGCGGGGCTTCATCTTCGGGGCCCCGCTGGCGCACCTGCTGAACGCCGGGTTCGTTCCGATGCGGAAACCGGGAAAATTGCCGGCGGACGTGTACGAGTCCACCTATTCCCTGGAGTACGGAAAAAACACGATCGCCGTGCATCGGGATGCGATCGCGCGGGGCGAGCGCGTTCTTCTCGTGGACGATCTGCTGGCGACGGGCGGCACGATGGCGGCGGCGGTGGACCTGGTCCGGCAGCTGGGCGGCGAGATTTGCGGCCTGGCCTTCCTGGTGGAGCTCACCGAACTGAAGGGTCGTGATAAATTAAAGGATCACGATATCCTCTCCCTGATCCAGTATTGACCCCCTCGCGCCTATGTCCCCGCGTTGATTTGTGCTACAATTATATCCATTCGGAAGGCCGCGATGGAACCTCTCGGGATCTCCTTTCTCTGGCATCACCACCAGCCCTATTATAAAGACACGCTCACCGGCGACTACAGGCTTCCGTGGGTCCGCTTGCACGCGATCCGGGCCTATCACGACATGGCCGCGGTGTTAAAAGACTTTCCGGAGATCCGCGTCACCGTGAACCTGGTCCCGTCGTTGCTGCTCCAGTTGCAGGATTACGAGGAGGGGAGGGCCAGGGATTTGTTTCTGGAGAAGACGCTCAAGCCGGCCGCGGACCTTGATCCGGAAGAGCGGCGTTTCCTTTTGCGGTATTTTTTCATGGCCAACCGGGAGACGATGGTGGAACCCTGGCCGCGGTACGACGAGCTCCTGCGGCGACGCGGAGTCCGTTGGGATGAGGACGGCCTGCGATCCGTCGCCGGGGGATTCGGGCCGAAGGATTATCGGGACCTCCAGGTGCTATTCAACCTGGTCTGGTTCGGGTTCAAGGCCGTGGAGCGGTCGCCGACGCTTCAGGAGCTCCGGCGAAAAGGCCGGGATTTTACGGAAGCGGACAAGGCCGAGGTGATCCGATGCCAGCAGGACGTGCTCCGGGGCGTGATCCCGCTTTACCGTGACCTGGAGTCGGCCGGTCAGATCGAGCTGACCACCAGTCCGTTTTTCCACCCCATCCTGCCCTTAATCTACGACACCGATATCGCGCGCCGGTGCATGCCGCACGCGACCCTGCCGGAGCGTTTCCAGGCGCCGGAGGACGCGGGGGCGCAAATCCTGCGGGCGGTGGAGTACCACGCCCGGCGGCTCGGACGCAGGCCCCTGGGCTGCTGGCCGTCGGAAGGATCGGTCTGTCCCGAGATCATCCCGCTCCTGGCCGAGGCCGGCATCCGGTGGATCGCGACGGACGAGGAGATCCTGCTGCAGTCGTTGCCGACCCGTTCCCGGCTCGAGGCGCTCTACCGGCCCTATCTTGTGGAGTCCGAAGGCCGGGAGCTGGCGATCGTGTTCCGGGACCAGGATCTGTCCAACCGGATCGGATTTTCGATGGGGCGCATGGACCCCCGCTCGGCCGTCGACGACTTATTCAAGCGGTTTCAGGCCATCCAGGATGCCACGGCCGGTCAGGCCGGCCGCGCGCTGGCGACGATCATCCTGGACGGGGAAAATCCATGGGAGTATTATCCCGAGGGCGGAAAACATTTTCTGAACGAACTGTACGGACGCCTTTCCGCCTCAGATCGTTTCCGGACCGCCCGAATCACGGACGCGATCGAATCCCAACCGCCCGCGCAGCGGATCGGCCGTCTCCATTCCGGCTCCTGGATTCATCATGATTTCGACATCTGGATCGGCTCCGAGGAAGAGAACCAGGCCTGGGATTACCTGAACCGCACTCGCAGGGCGCTCGGGCCTCTCCTCAACGACGGCGCCGTCCCGGCGGCGCGGCGCGAGGCGGCGCGGGAGGCGATCTACGCGGCCGAGGGCAGCGACTGGTTCTGGTGGTACGGGGACGATTTCTCCAGCGCGCACGACGAAGAGTTCGACCGGCTGTTCCGGGATCACCTCGCCGGCGCCTTCCGGCATCTGGGACGGGAGGTCCCCGAATACCTGTCGCGGCCCATCATCCACCTCCACCCCGCCAAGCACGTGGACGAGCCGGTGAACTTCATCCATCCCACCTTGGACGGAAAGCGCACCACCTATTTTGAGTGGCGGGGGGCCGGTTTCTACGACGCGACGCGTCGCAGCACGCGGTTCGGAGAGGCGATCCTGATCTCGGCCATCTTCTATGGATTTGATCAGACGCATTGTTACTTGCGCATCGATCCGGCGGAGGGTTGCGGTCCGGAAAAACGCAAACGGTATGAGCTCCATATCCATTTCTTCAACGGTCCGGAGGAGTATCGATGGGTGATCCCCTGCGCCCCGGCCGAAGCGCCGCGGGTGGTCGTCCACCGGAGCTCGGACGGGATTCGCTACGAGCCGTTGGGAGAGGCGGGCACCCTGGCCATGGGTAAAATCATCGAGCTGGCCCTTCCCTTCGCGTGGCTGGGCTGGAAGCCGAAGGAACGGCGGCATTTTATTCTCGAGATCCGGGAAAAAGAGAAGGTGATCGCCACCTATCCTCCCAACGGCTACCTCACGCTTGAGGTGCCGGATCGGGACTTTGAACAGTTGATGTGGAGCGTTTGAAAGGAGGAGTTTACCGACGATGCCTGAGTTGCGGAAAGACCCGATTGTCGGACGATGGGTGATCATCGCCACCGAACGCGGCAAGCGATCCAACGACTATCGTCCCGTGGGCCCCGCCCCGGGGATGGAACCCCGTTTTTGCGCGTTCTGCCCCGGCAACGAGGACAAGACGCCGCCCGAGATACTGGCCTACCGCCCGGAAGGCTCGAGACCGAACACGCCGGGGTGGACCGTCCGGGTGATTGCGAACAAATTTCCGGCCCTTCGGGTCGAAGGGGGGCTCAATCGTGAAGGAGAAGGGATTTACGACAAGATGAACGGTGTGGGCGCGCACGAAGTGTTCATCGAAACTCCGGATCACAAGCAGACCCTGGCCACTCTCGCCGCCAAGCAGGTGGAGGATGTCCTGTGGAGCTTCCGCGACCGGATCCTGGATTTGAAAAAAGACAAGCGGTTTCGCTTCATCCTGCTGTTCAAGAACTACGGCGAGGCGGCGGGGG
>Ga0335085_10001228_pt1 | contig 57714 bp, 60 predicted proteins | sample Lox_Sample_45_FD_206712 | JGI IMG/M metagenome (GOLD analysis project Ga0335085, IMG submission 206712) | Soil microbial communities from Loxahatchee National Wildlife Refuge, Florida, United States - Lox_Sample_4.5 | ecosystem: Environmental > Terrestrial > Soil > Wetlands | place: USA...
CTCCAGGACCGGGTGCGCAACTCGACTAAACTACAAAAACGCAAAGTGTCCCCAAACGCTACTGCAGAAGGTGCATTATGAATGGTCCGTCCCCTTTGGCCAGGACCGGCTCATACCGATATGGGTCGCCACACTCGCTCTTCGCCAGCGCAGCCGGACCGTTCGTTTCAGCACCGCGGCCGAGATGCTGGACTTCTTCCGGCTGTTCAAAGACGGAAAGCGATACCACCGCATCATGGAAGGTTTCCAACGCATCTTCGCGGCCAACATATTCTTCGGAACGACTGACCAGCCAGCTGGCAAGCCCGTTCTTGATTGGGCCAGATTTCACTTTTTTGATCGCCTACACCTCTGGTTTCATCACGACGACCCCGCGACCGTTCCGGCGTCAAGCACTGAAAATCTCATCGTTCTCAGTGAGGCCTTCTACGACGAGATCGACCAGCACCGCATTCCCGTCGAGCGAGAGGTAGTTGCCCTGCTCGCGAACGCCCCCGGTGTGCTCGACCTTTACGTTTGGCTCGTTTGGAAGACGTGGGGTCTGAATGGCCAATCCGTTCGTATTCCGCTGTTCACCAGCGGCGGCCTTGCGGATCAACTCGGTACCGAAAACTATTCGGCCGACCGTTTCTTTCGACGGAAAATCTCCCGGTGGCTTCGTGAAGTCCAGGCCGTTTGGCCCGAGTGCCCAGCGAGCATCTCGGGTGACAGCCAGAGTCTCCTTCTTCACTCCGCCAAAGCAAGTCCCGCGGTCGTGGGTGTGAAAGACCGTGTCACATCTTGACGATTTCCACAGGAAACTGGGTCCGCCCTGGCCGGCTTTGTTTTCAGAGAGATGTGAGAATGCGAACGGGAATTTAGGTCCGCTCGAACGGGAATTTAGGTCCGGCTCCACGGGAATCTGGGTCCGCCTATTTGAGGTAACCATCGTGAGAGCATTCGGTTAGAGCAGTTGCCTGTAGTTACCTGTATTTGGTTCCTGTAGAAAGATACCTGTAGCAGTCGAACGGAAGTTGTGAAAAACCATAAACCAGAGGCATCACAGGGTGCCCCTGCTTCGCAGGGGAAGAAGATCCGCCTTCGACAGCGCGGCAACCTCACACTGACAGAAGGGGCCGCAAGCCGCGCGAGTTCGCGCCTGCCGCTGATCGCCTCGGTGCTGCCTGCGGTTGTGGTCCTCGCGCTTTCCGTACTCGGCTACATACAGTCCCGACCGAACACGGCCGGTGTTGCCTCGCAAGGTCCCTTCGACGGTCAGCGAGCCTTTGCCGACTTAAGGCGCCTCGTCGCCTTCGGCCCTAGACCTTCAGGCTCGGTTGCCCTAGAGCGTACTCGTGAGTTCATCATGGCGGAGCTCCGGGCGGCCAGCGTCAGCTTTTCTGAGGACAAGTTCACGGCCGCGACCCCGATGGGCCCGATCTCAATGACGAACATCGTGGCTGAGATTCCCGGCGCGAGTCCCTCGATTGTGATAATCGGCGGCCATTACGACACTAAGCGCATGGCCACGCACTTCGTCGGGGCCAACGACGGAGGATCGAGCGCCGCCTTCGTGCTCGAATTAGCCAGGGTCCTTGCCAAAAGGCACAACAAGGTTATTTACTGGCTGGTGTTCTTTGACGGCGAAGAGGCGATTCGCCGCTGGTCTGCGACCGACAGTTTATACGGCAGCCGGCATTTCGCCGCGGAACTTACAACGCAAGAGACCAAGAGCCGAGTCGAGGCCGTGATCGTCGTGGACATGATCGCAGACGCTCATCTTGGCATCCACCGGGAGACCCATTCGACACCTTGGCTAAACGACCTCGTGTTCACGCAAGCCCGACAGCTTGGCTATCACCAGTACTTCCTGAGCAGCTCAAAGACTGTTGACGATGATCATCAGCCCTTCGTGGAGCTCGGCATTCCAGCAATCGACCTCATCGACCTAAACTATGGGCCGCTCAACCTGTATTGGCATACGCGGTTTGATACTGTTGAGAAGTGCAGTCCGAGGAGCCTGCAGGTGGTCGGCACGGTTGTTCTGCGAGCTCTCTCGGTTCTGCCGTCCGTGCTCGACACCTGCATTGGAACCCCTGTGCGGAAGTTGGACCCACAGTTGCGAGATAGTCAATCCCTGGCGCCCGTAGGACCCGTGTGCGGTTTGCGTTGATGCAAGATTGCTGTCATCGTAACATCATCGCTCATTTGAAATTGAATGGCGTTAAGGAATAACGGAGTATGGCTGTCGTATCGAAGCCCGTCAAAAGTATTGGAGACTTTATCACCCAAGTCTCGGCTCAAGCAAACGACTGGAGGAGCTATTGGGAAGAGAAAAGGAAGAGAAACAACACCACCGCCATTGCTTGGCTGCCCTGGTTCAGAGGTGAACCGTCGGCGGAGCTGCCTTACCCGCTCAGGCCAAAACTGTATCGACGAAGGATCAACCCGAAACAGCTGGACATTATCTTGGAGTGTGAAGGCGAGCTGCGAGTTGAGTTTCAGCGTTGTGCGAGCCAACTAATGACTGACGGCCGAGAGCCCAAGGGCAAATGGGAGCGGTATTTCTTGATGCAGCATTTCAGCGCATCTACGCGCTTGCTGGACTGGTCGGACGGGGCATTGATGGCCCTGCACTTCGCCATCAAGGACCGCGGTGCGCCCGATGACAAACATAGGAAGAGTAATCCGGTCGTGTATATGCTCGACCCGTGGTCTTTGAACAGGCAGGCGTTCAAGGATGTCGTGCTAGCGAGTAAGAGTGCCCGACCCGTGGGTGTGGCGCTGCCCGATTGGGATGAAGCGAAGCCGTATCTGAAAAATGAGTTTGACAACGAAGAGTTGGGGAAACTTTGCCCCCTTGCCATCGATCCGTCTCATCTTTCTCGCCGAATTGCAGCGCAAAGAAGCCATTTCACTATTTTCGGAAGAGACCCTAACGGATTGCGAGAGGCAGTCAAGAAGGATGGCGGGAACATGCTGCACTCTTTCGAATTTGATCGAAAGCAAATCACTTTGCTGAAGCAGGACCTAAAGGTGTGTGGAATCTCGGAGTCCAGCGCGTTCCCTGACTTGGAGGGCTTCGGGCGCGAGCTTCAGCAGACGTTAAACGGCTACCTGCAAAAAAGACTCGGTGAAGGAGCCTAATTACAATGATTTCGTTCGTTGAGAACCTGAGCTGGCCAAGAAGAGAGAAACCATGCCCAAGGTGAAGAGGAGTAAAAGCACGTGGATTTGGGAAACGCGCCTGCTTCTCGTCAAGTCCGCAGCGGATGACGAGTCGCTTTTTCAAGAGCTGGGTCGTGCCATTGGAGCGTCCGTGAAGCGCATTAAGGAGACGCCAGACGATGAGTGGGTCTTCGGCTCTGAGTTTGAGACGATTGAGGGAAGGCTTGGCATGGCCTTCATCGGCTGCCAGTTAGATATCACCGGAACCGTGTCGCGTTATCAGAAGCTGCACGGGCTTGAGCCAAAGCTGGGACCCGCGCCGAAAAGAAAAGACTTCATCGTAAGGGCGAACGCACTCGTGTCAGGGACTGAAGTCCGCGCGGTGGCCGCGATCGACGGCTTCGCGAATTGTTTTAAACATGAGGATGAATGGCCGGATGATTGGAACATCGACCCTGAAAAGAACCGCCTGGCGTACCAAACAAAGCAGGTAGTTGAAGCGCTGGGTGCGCAGGCCGAGAGTGCGAGCAACATGAGAACGGGATTCGAGAAAATCATTGGCCATCGACGATACGAGCGGGTGTCGGAACTTGCGGCAATCATCCGAAAATGGATCGGCGATCTAAATAGCCAGTACGAAACGGAGTTGAAGAGAAAGAATCTGATGTAGCCGAGCAACCTGTTTCACGGGGAGCAACCCTTCGGCACACGCCTGCAAAATGCTGAATGAAAGGAACACATGAATTAAACTAAGGACCCTTTGATGCTCAGCTTGGCAGAAACCGAAGAAGTGCTGCGCGACGCCAAATCCGGGTTGCAGGACGCGATCATTCGCGATATCGGCAAGTTCACGGTCGCGTTGCTCGCCGTTTTCGAATCGCAGGGTGGCTTCCGCCTCGAGTTAGCTGGCACGGGCACATTGGTTGCAGTCGGTGATTCTCATTACATCTTGACTGCCCGCCATGTGTGGGAGAAGGTTCTCAAATCAGCCCGCGCGATCGGGATTACCCTCAAAGAGCACGTGCATCAGGAGTTCCTGCTAGACACCCGATCGATCCTGATATTCGGTCCTGACGCACCAGAAGTTTTCGCCGAATGGGGTCCTGACTTAGTGTTTTTACGGGTGCCCCCCGGGCGCGTCGGCGCAATTAACGCGTACCAAACGTTCTACAATCTCACACGACCCAGACAAACGGAGCCAGGGGCGGAGCTGGAAACATGGGTGCTTATGGGCACGCCCGCGGTCTTAGGAAGTTTCAAGGAGAGACACGCGGACCTGCAAATCTGCGGGTTCTTCGTGTGGGGCAATACACCACGTCAAACTCGCGGTGAGTTTGATTATCTCGACATAGGTGTTGATGTGTCGCTTCCGGGAATGCCCGAAGGGTTTGGCGGCGTGAGTGGCGGCGGATTGTGGCACGTGCTGATTCGCAGATCAGAGTCATCGGTCGGCATCGATTGGTGCAACTCACTCGAAGGAGTTGCATTCTACCAATCTGACGTGGCTAACGGCCGGCGGACCATCCGCTGTCATGGGGACCGGAGCATTCGCACTGCGATGCCCTCATCCAGCAAGTAGCGACGCCGCGTCGGGCGAGAACATACCTGGCTCGACGATCCAAAGGAATCAGGATCATGGCGACCAGTCGGGCAGCCCTTTGAGCGACGGAAACCAGCGAGGATGGCGTGGCGACCGGACTTGTTGAGATCGTCGTACCACCAGCGCCGGTTCGTTCTGTGTAAATATCGATGCACTACACTTGATCCTGGCTAGCCCTAATCCCACACTAGAAAATAGACAGGCTTGTAGTGTTGGTCGAAGAGTCTCTTCGGATATCCCTCCAATATCTGCCACCGTACCTCATTAATGCATTCGACCGCCTGTTGCCACGACACCAGGGCAGACCCATTCTCGACTGCGCTGCAAATCTCCTGATCGCTGAGCGGGCCCTCCAACCCAGTCAAGCCGTTTCGGTCTGGAACGTTGTCAAATTCGAACACAGTGTCTGACTCGGGCTCGTTACTGCGTAGCGCAAACCACAGAACATCTGGGTCCGAAGCAAAATCAAAAACAGAGCGCACACAAGGAAAAGCAGCGAACACCGGAACTCCCGAGCGGGCGAACATTGTTGCAGCGCAAAACAGCTCGGAGTTGATTTTCATACGGTACGCTCCGACACCAACTTGGAGCTTTGGCCGACGTGGGTAAACGGCAAGCAATCGCATCCGCTGGGTTGAGGACGCAAAGTGAGCGTGCCGCCCGCCTTCACGTGAGGCCCAGAAGTAAAATGCGATGGTCGACTTGAACTTCGACGCGAGGAGTTTTATGAAGCGAGGGACAAGATAGAACTCGATTGTGTGCTCCGAAACGGAGCTTGCCCAACCACGCTGATGTTTCCGAGAATGCATCGCGTTTCTCGCTGCGGGAACTTCAGGGCGTCATGCAATGCCGGACGGATGTGGATCACAGAGCGGCCCACCGACGCCGCAGAACCGCACCGCGAATGCTCTTGAATAGTCCAAGTGCAGCTCGATTCACATCCACAATCTCACCGAAATCCCGGAGCTGACCAACAATACCAGCGGGCACAAGCCGTTGTAATAAGGCCTCGGCATCATCCAGAAGCTGTTCTTGAATCGCGACTGTCCCGTCGAACGTCGAGGCGGTCGCGTTCGCACACTGCCCTCTCAAGCAGTGGAGGTAGTGACGGAATGCCGCTTGCTCGCTGAAAGGCACGGACGATGGCTGGACCCCGCTGAAAAGCTGAGACACAAAGCCGCCGTCGAGTGCCCGCGGCGGGGCCATAAGCGATAACAACTTCCGGCGCTTCGCAATGTCTAGGAACGGTACTTTGTATTCAGAGAGCCCTTGGGGACAGTAATACCACGTCGCCCGCTGCTTGATCTCGTCTTCGTACGCAACGGTAAACTTTTCAGGCGGGAATGAGCGGACATTCATCCATGTTCCAGACGCGACGGCCGTTACTCTCGCCAAAGCCGCGATAAGCATTTGGTGATTGCAGTAGCCAATCACGACCATAGCCCCTAGCAAACGTAGCCCTGCTGCTAGGTCAATAACATTGGCTACCCAGTTCGGTTCATCAACGAGATACCTTCCTTTGGGGTGCTCACACACAATATAGTAGCCATCCGCTTTCCACTTTTCGGCCGCTTCTAGCAGGGCGGCTATTTGGTCCTCATCCTTCGTCGCATCGGCGGATAGCGCAATAGTGGCGATCAAAGGCAAACCGCGGTGTGTGGCGCGTGCTTCCTCCAGGACAGCTCGCTGGCTTTCCAGCCAGTCGTCCTCAACCGCAGAGGCCAAGAGTCCCGGCAGAATGAATTGCTCACAACCCAGGCGATCATTCAGCGCTCGGAGATCACGTAGGAGACCTGCCAAAGCCGGCCCTCCAAAAAAAGCACCCGTTTCGTATTCGGCTGGCCAATATGAGTGGGAACATAAGCGCTCATGGTCGGCATGGGGCAAGTAGAACTGTGGGTCAAGCAGGCATTTGCCACCAGGCAACCCGTTAATGCTCTCAGATAGTCGCTGAAGTTGGTCATCATCGAGGTCACGTGGGCTTAAGATCGCTGTTCCACCACCCCACGACGAAATCAAGGAGCGGCAATGCTCCATCATCCCGTAGCCAAACTGAAGGTGCAATTCCATCAGGCTTTCCTTCCGACGAATTTCAAAACTGTAGCGCGAACGTCGCACCACCAAGCCCATGTGAAGCAAGAGATCCACTCGGTCACACTTGCTCCCTTGCGCATATCTCCTGCATCCACACCAGTGCCTCGTGAGCAGAGCTTGGGCGCAGATCTCGCCGCTTCTGGGTCATCGCATCCACCAAATCGTGAAATTGGTCGGCGGCCGGAAACGTCAACCGCAAACGCGGTAGCACCAGTGTCTCAACTCGGTTCAGTACCTCAAGGTCGTTCGCGGGGGGATGGCGAAATGGGTGCAGGCCCGTCGCACATTCGTACAGCGTCACGCCCAACGCAAAGAGGTCCGAGCGCGAATCTATGTGCGGCTTGATGTTGCGGCATTGCTCAGGTGGTGCGTACCCCAGCGTGAATTTCCCCCAAATCTGGCCAGTGCCAGTTAAGGATTGCAAGCTCAGGTGCCGCGCTATTCCGAAGTCGAGCAGCCAAAAATCATCATTACCAGCGATCATGATGTTATCTGGCTTCACGTCCCGATGCACGATTTGAGCTTGTTCGGCCTGAGCGAGCGCCTCAAGAACGTGCAGGCCAAGCCGCAACAGCCTTCGCTCACCGAAAGGACCTGCCCGTAGTGCCTCTCGAGCCGTCTGACCTATAATTCGCTGCTCCCTAAGCCAGACCAATTGTCCAATTGGAAGTGGAAGTCGTCCTCGATCCAATATGCGTGGAACGCGCGGGGACTGAATCACTTCAACCGCGAGAATCTCGCGATCTGTCGCCTCATTCGGCTGAGCGGGATGAATCAGCTTGAGTACGACGTCACCCTCAACCGCGTGGCACGCGGCGAAGACGAGCTTTTGGCCGCCCCCCGCTAAAAGCGTAATGTTCGACAGCTCCGGAAAGTGAGCCCCAACCCAGGCAACGTCAATGGTAGTTCCCTTCGCCATTCGCTCGGTCTATTTGGCTGCCCGCCAAGCCCATTCGTTGAACAACCATGACGCATAGGACCGCGGTAGTTGATCGGTTTTGGTCGGCTGTGCCGCCTTGAAGTCCTTCGTCCAAACTCCAATTCCGAGTTTCTTCGCCCTTTCAAGTAAGGAGCTACGTCTCGGCACATCGGGGACCAGGACGTACGATGAGGAGGCGAACCAGGTGTTCAGGGCTGCCTGCATCAACGCCCCCCTCCACTCGCTCATCTTTGCTTCTACGGCAATGATCTCCCGTGCTGCAAAGATAGTCGGAAGCGGTCGGAGCAGCCATTTCGCACCTCTCGCTCGCAGAATCCCGGCGGCGTTCAGGCGCTCGATGCTCCCACCCATCGGCCGGCCAAAAACCCTCCGCAGTCTTTGCTGCGTGGAAGGGCCGATGAGATACAAGTAATGTGCAAGCTGGAGATCAACAGGGGCCAGGGTGGCTCGTTCTTGACGCCACCGTTCAGCCCTCCTGCCATCCCATATAACGATAACTAAGTCGGGAAAGCCAGACGCCAGTCGAGGCTCCCGAAAAGCCACCACATCGCACCCGGCGCTGATCTTAATCGGAAGCTCGCTCAAGAACCAGTCCAGTAACTCCTCCTCTGGTCCGAGTCGTCGTGGCCGAAATGATGGCCCGGCGAACGCGTCCGTCAGTTCGCGCCCGACGACTTTGAGCCTCACCGAAGTCTTTGCTGACGTATGCACGGGTTTTCTCCGGACCGCTGCTCCAAGATTGCAAGAGCCATTTCGACCATGTGTGGTGGAAGTATACGCCAGTTCTATTTCCGGAGGTCCGCCACGGGGTGCATGATGTTCACGAGCCCTATCTGGCGACTTCCTTAACTTATAATATAAACTAGGGTTAAGTCTCCATTGTCAAGCCTCAGGGGTTCGGGTCAGCGACCTAGTTGCCGACCTCATGACCTGCGCGCAGTCCCCTGCGCAACGTCGAGATTGCTCGACACCAGGCAGAGGCCAGGTCTGGCCTGCCCGGACGACTGCGATCTGCGCTGGCTCCTCGCGCTTGCAGGTTCGCACGCCTGGGACGTTGGTTCGCTGGACAGACCTCCTCTTTTCCGATTTGGATCGGCGCGACATTAAGCTAACATTACATCAGGACGACCCACTAGAATGGACCTCCTAACGAACGCGATCGAGTCCGTACGAGCAGGCGTGGAAGACTATGAGCGAGGGAGCCACAGCCGGCTCCTGGCAGCAGTGCGCGGCATCCACGCGGGCATCCTACTGCTCTATAAGGAAGCCCTGCGACGCCTATCACCTGCGGCCAGCGATGAGGCTCTGCTGAAGGCCAGGATCGTGCCGAGACGAAACGCTCAGGGGAACGTCGAATTCGTCGGTGATGGAATGAAGACTGTAGACGTTCAGCAGATCAAGGAGCGTTTCGATTCGCTGGATATTGCCACCGACTGGAAGCGTTTTGACCGGATCACTAAGGTGAGGAACGAGATTGAACATTACTACACAAAGACAAGCAAGAAGGCCCTAGAAGGCCTTGTCTCGGATGCTTTCATCGTGGTGCGGAACTTCATCACAACTGAGCTTAAAGAGGACCCGTTGAAACTCCTCGGCGATGAGACTTGGCGGTCGATGTTGGAGGTGTCCGAGGTTTACGAGGCGGAACGGGCTGAGTGTGAGAAGTCGCTAGCCGCAGTAGACTGGGAATCCGACACTCTCGCGGAGGGCGTGATGGACCTCACGTGTCCCTCGTGCAGCGGCAGTCTTCTTCGGCCGACCGGCGACAAAGGAAATTACGGAGACAGTATGGCCCTGGAATGCCGGGCTTGTGGTGAGACGTCAAAAGCGGAGGACTTCGTTCCCAGAGCGGTCGCCGCAGCCCGACGGTTTGACATGTACCTGGTGGGTGACGACGGAAAAGAGGCGCCGTACGTGTCATGCCCGGAATGCGGAAAGGACACGTACATCGTGGATGAGTGGAGGTGCGCATTCTGCGGTCACGAAGCCGAGCGTACGTGCGCTCGGTGCTACGCCTCGATTCCCCCAGAGGAGCTTCTCTGCTCACCGTATTGTGGCTGGTGTGCGCACATGATGTCGAAGGACGACTAGCGACGCCGGCGCACTCGGACAAGAAGTTGGTGCTGTGGAGGTCATTGGTCAGAGCCCCAGCAATCTCAGGGTTGCGGCACCATAAGCCGTTGCCGCTCCGATGACAAGTTCCGCAGATCGATCTTGCCTTGTCGCCCTCTGCGGGACATATAAGGCCCAGCTTCCTGTGATAGGCTGTTCGGAAGAGGTTGAGCGGCGATGCATCTACCAGACGAGGTTCTTTGGGGTAACGCGCCGGGCCCAGGGCCTGCTCTCAGGAAGGCCGTTGAGCGGACCACCCGAAAGAGCAGTCAGCGCGCCTGGCCCGCCCCCTTCTACCTCTGGTGTCTGATGGCGCTCGTTGTCTTCTTTGTTCTCGGGACAATCAGGCTGCTCATCTTCGGCCCGTGGTGGGCGACTCCCCGTACTTCAGCTTTGTCGTCGCCAGCCGCGCCACTCCATCGGCAAGCAGTGCCCGCCCAGGCCAAGTCGCACCCGCGCCTACACGCGAAGCAGCAGGCGGCGCAGTCCGGCCAGACTCCCCGCTGAGGATGCCCGTTGAAGCAGTCCCCTGGATCAGCAGCCAAGTCTGTTCGCCTGCAAATTCCCGCACGATCAATGTGTGCGGTACCTCAGGATAATGCGAAGGTCCAGCACAGACATGCGGAGCGACGTCCCACACAGCCAAAGGCAAGAAACTCGCTACCCCATCGCCGAGCGCCACGCCGGATTCTTCAGGTCCACCCAGGTAGCTCACATCGGTTTCTCTTGGGAGGTGCCTTCCTTACTACGCGCCTCAACGCCGTCAGAGAACAACGCGCCCGGAGTCTGTTGCCCGCTGCGGCGGCGCTCATTCCCAGCACCGGCCTCTGCCGGAACAATTGGCCCTTCGGACCGCCTAATTCCTGTCGTCGCTTGGCAATCCAACGCTGCAGCGCCGCTCCCTGGACCCGGAAGATTTTCCCGTCCGCCACCACCTCGAACGTTGTGGCGACTGTCGGCACCAGAATGCGCGAGGGAAGCATCGCCGCCTGCTGGCTCTTGGCCGTTGTGACATACAAATGCGCGGCGTCATAGGTGCTTTCGGCCAGCACGTCGATGCTGTGCCGAGCTCCCTTTGCATCCGTCACGGTAACGGTGCACCACCTCGCCACACCAGGATTATACACCCCCAGGCGAATAGAAGGCGAAAGTACTACCGGCGAGGACCGCGCTCCCCGACGACACGCAGAAAGTCCGCCACCTTAATCATCTCAATGCCGCCGAAGCTCTTGAGCTTGAGCAGATGGTTGTCGCGCGTCACGAGATAATCGGACTTCCCCTCGATCGCGCATTCGAGGATGCGGTTGTCGGCCGGATCTTCCGTGATCACATCGACCCTGTGCGCGGGCGTCACGCGTTCCGTGAAATCCGCGATTCGATCCCGCGCCAGCGACAGGGCCTCTTCTGGCCAACCGAATTTATCGCGCAGCACGCGCGTGACTTCTGCCAGGATGTCGTCGGAAATGCTGAGGTGAATGGCCCCAGTTCGGGCAAGTTCGAGGAGGCGGTCCGGCGGTCCGCCAAAGTGCAACGCCGAAATGTAGATGTTGGAATCCGCCGTGGCCCGAATCACCTAGCGGCCTTGGTCATGCTCGCGGCGGGATTCTGCGATTAGCCGCGGCACATCGCCTTCCTTGATGCCGAGCTCGCGTGCCTTCTGCCGCCCGTAGGACTTCAGGCCCTGCCACTGCTTGTCCTTGACATAGCGGTCCACCGCATCGGCCAAGACTTCATTGACCGTGCGATCCTGAGCCCGCGCGACTTTTTCGATCTCAGCCCGCAGGTTGTCCGGAAGGCTGAGAGTCGGTGCCTGTACCATTGCCATGCCGCCATTATCGCACGTCCGGCCACCGAATCCCTAAACGCTTGTCACAAATGACCTGCCGGTGCTCACCAAAGATGACAACACCCAAGAAAAGACGTTCGTCTCAAGGGGCCGTAACGTAGCGACGACTGTTAGGCGGTGGCTCTGCTTCGTCTTCACTCCGTCACACCTGCCCGTCGACGGGATCGAAGTCTTCCAATCCTCCCTGCTGTCTGCCGCGATTCCCTCGCCACCCCCTTTCCACCTCATCTCTCGCGGGCACGGCAGGCGGGCGAATACCCGTGCGCCTTGCGGACGCAAGCTCGGCTTCCGGCTTCGCCGTCCCTCCGGGTTGCGGTCCCTCCGAAAAAATCAGGCGAAACAAACGAGATTTTTTCGGCTCTCCCGCAAAAGCCGCCGCAGGAGCACCGCGCCCCCTGCCAGGTTTCGTGACCCGCGAGATCGCGAGGCGGAAAGGAGAAAGAACATGTCCGAGGAAATCACAACGCGTCAGACAACAGCGGAAGGGAACGGTACAGCTCCCGTTGACGGGCAAGGTGTCACAGGCAGCGCGAAAAATGGCGCTGAGAGAAAGGCACCTATTACATGGGCGGCTCTACTGAATGAGGCCGTCACGAAACCCGGTTACATTCACGACGCTTACACCCGCTTCCATTCCTACAGCGCGGCTAACCGGCTATGGGCACTCTTGCAGTGCTTTCAAAGGTCGATCGCTCCCGGCCCAATCGCAACCCTACCCAGGTGGAACGAGCTCGGGCGGCGTGTCAAGCCGGGCTCGAAGGCCCTCACGCTCTGTATGCCGCTCAGCCGATAGGCTACCAAGACCGTCACCGCCGAAGATGGCTCCGAGCAGCATGAAGAGATCGCATACACCTACTACGTTTGGCGGAGCCGGTGGTTCGTGCTTAGCCAAACCGAAGGCGCAGAATACCAACCCCCCGCCATCCCTGAGTGGAATGAGCAGCGGGCACTAACCACTCTCAATGTGCAGCGTGAGGCTTTCGAGGACCTCGACGGCAACGTCCAGGGCTACGCAAAGCGAGGCCGGACGATCGCTGTCAGCACACTCGCCTTCAATCCCTTTCGCACCCTTGCGCACGAGTTGGCTCACATCATCTTGGGCCATACGGGAGACGGCGACTTGTCCGATTCCGACTCCACACCGCGCGACATTCGGGAAGTGGAAGCCGAGGCCGTGGCCCTGCTTTGCTGTGAGTCTCTTGGCCTGCCAGGAGCCGAGTTTAGCCGAGGCTACATCCAGGCTTATCTCAAGGCCGGGGGCCAAGGCCAAACCATCAGCGATCGTTCCGCGCAGCGCATCTTTCACGCCGCCGACCAAATTCTCCGTGCAGGGCGCTCTACTGCAGCCTCGCCGGAGCAAAACGAGTAAATCGTGAGCATCAGCATGTCACGCGAGACCCAAGGTCCCAGAGAGGATTTCAACCCGCTCGGGCCTTGGGCCTCCCGCGGGCTGGGCTAAGTGGGTTACCCGAAGCTGGCCAGCGCCAAGCTCGAAGCGATGACAGCCGCTGCGCTGGGGAGATTCCTCATGTTGCGCGCGCTTGCTTCCGACCTGTATTGCCCGTCCGACGTCGGCAGGGCGGCGCTCGCTAAGGACTCCCACCTTGCGAGACAAACCGCTCATTACAAGGTGAATGGCGAGCGGATTCTCCGGAAGCTGAAGGAGAGGGTTCGCAAACCAGCCAAATCCAGCAACCACAAACTGCAGCCGCCCGCAACAGCCAAGGCGTCACGTAAGAAACGGTAGCGCGTTCATCGGGCAGGGCGGCACCACCGTCCTGCCCCAACCCCTTCGCTCACTCTTGGCTCAGCGCCTGACCGGTTCTGCCTTGTTCCCGCCTGGCTCGTGGTTTAAATTATAGTCCTAATGTCCCGGGGGCCAGCCCAGAGAAACCCGTTGAACAGATCGACGAGTTCATGGAGGCATTGCCTGTGCGACTTGCCGCTCGCGGTTGAGCGTTGAGCCGTTAGCCCGCAACGACGGAAAGGAGGCTCACCCGGGAATTGCATCGATCTATGAACCACGTGAAGTCCAAACAACGTGTCGCCGACCACGGGGAGGTCTTCACCCCCGCGTGGATGGTTGAGGCGATGCTCGATCTGGTTAGGGCCGACACGGAGCGCATCGACTCCCGCTTCCTAGAACCCGCGTGCGGGAGCGGCAACTTCCTCGTGCAGATCCTACGGCGCAAACTCGCCGCCGTGGAACTCAAGTATGGAAAGTCCGACTTCGAGCGGCGGCACTATGCTCTGCTCGCACTGATGTGTATCTACGGCATCGAGCTACTGGCGGACAACATCGCCGAGTGTCGCGCGAATCTGCTGGAGATTGTGGCAGAGTACCTGAATATCGATGAGCAGGACGAAGTTTATCGCGCCGCGTCTTTCGTGCTGTCGCGGAACCTCGTGCACGGCAACGCGCTTGAGATGCTCGCCGACGACGGCCAACCGATCACCTTTGCCGAGTGGGGCTATCTCGGCAAGGGCAAGTTCCAGAGGCGCGACTTCCGGTTAGATGTTCTTACGCAAATGTCTTCTTTCAGTCAAGAAGGCACGCTATTCGCACATCTCGGGAAACACGAGGTCTTCACGCCACTCAAGACATATCCACCCATGACTGCGCACGAGCTTGCTTGCCGGCCTTTGGAGGCTGGTTTGGAGGCCTCCATATGAACGGTCAGGCGAGCTTTTCGCTGCGCGGGCGCAACCCGGATGTTTTGACCTGCATAGCGAATCTTTCCAACGACGAGGTGTTCACGCCGCCAGAGTTTGCGAGTCGGATGCTCGACACGCTTGCCGGGGCCTGGGCAGCGCACAACGGTGGAGCAGACATCTGGACGGACAGCAAGGTCAAGTTTCTCGATCCCTGCACGAAGTCTGGTGTCTTCCTGCGCGAAATCACCAGCCGCCTCACCAAGGGCTTGGCCGACGAGATGCCGGACCTTGAGCGACGCGTCAACCACATCCTCACGAAGCAGGTGTTAGGCATTGGCATCACGTATCTTACCAGTCTGCTGGCGCGGCGCAGCGTGTATTGCTCGAAGCACGCCCAGGGAGAGCATTCCATCGCCAAGGATTTCGGCAGCGATAGTGGCAACATCTGGTTCGAGCGCATGAAGCACCAGTGGGCAGACGGCAAGTGCACATACTGCGGCGCAAGCCAGAAGGCACTCGACCGTGGCGAGGGATTTGAGACTCACGCCTATGCGTTCATTCACACGGACGACATCAAGGTTCGGGTTGCCGAGTTGTTTGGAGGCGATATGCAGTTCGACGTGATCATCGGCAACCCACCGTACCAATTGGAGGACGGCGGCTACGGCACGAGCGCCGCGCCCATCTACCAGCTATTCGTGGAGAAGGCGCTCGACCTTGATCCGCGCTACGCAGTGTTTGTGACTCCCTCGCGCTGGATGGCCGGCGGCAAGGGGCTCGACAAGTACCGGGCGCGAATGCTTTCCGACAAGCGGATGAGGACCATCGTTGACTACCCAAAGCTATACGAAGGTTTCCCCGGCGTGAAGATTCGTGGCGGCATCTCGTATTTCTTGTGGGATCGCGACTACAACGGACCCTGCGAGGTGCAGACAATCTGGGATGGGAAGCCCACAGGGCCGCCGGTGGCTCGCTACCTCGATGCCTACGACATTCTGGTGCGGCGCAATGAGGCGGTACCGATTCTGGAGAAAGTCAGGGCGAAGAAGGAGCCGACGCTTGATGCTCGCGTTTCCAGCCAGAAGCCGTTCGGCCTGCGCACGTTCTTTCACGGGAAGCCCGACTTCAGAGGTTTCAAGAATCCCGTAAAACTCTTCGGATCCCAAAAGATCACCTGGGTAGAGCGCTCAAAAATTCCAACGAACGCCCCATGGATCGACAAATGGAAAGTACTGATGACTCGTGTCCAAGGCACCAGCGCCGCAGTCGAAACTAAGTTCCTCAGCAAGCCGATCATCGCTGAGCCCGGCACGGCTTGTACCGAGAGTTATCTCGTGGCGGGCCTCTTCGACACTGAAGTTGAAGCGACGAACTTCGCAAGCTATCTGCGCACGCGTTTCGCTCGCTTTCTTGTTTCCCTGCGTAAGTCCACCCAAGACGCACCAAAACACGTCTACGCCTTCATCCCCGATCTGCCGCTAGAGAAAGGTTGGACAGACACCATCCTCTACAAGCGCTACGGGCTGACCAAAGACGAAATTGCATTCATCGAGTCACAGGTTGCCGAACACGACAACGACCTGTTTGACGAGGCCGCCACAGACGAAATCGAAGATGAGTAAAACCGTAGAGGAAATCCTCGCGCCCAAGCCGGAGGCCCGGCCACGCATCTACGCCTACTCGATTGAGGACAAGGCGCACGCGGGACTCCTCAAGGTGGGGCAGACCACGCGCGGCGTGAAGCAGCGCGTCGCCGAGCAATTGAAAACCGCAGCGATCAAGAACTACAAGATCGAGTTGGACGAACCAGCCGAGCGCGATGACGGCACGGTCATCACTGATCACCAAGTGCGCGCGGCGCTTGGCAAGAAGAAACTCCAGAACATCGAGCTGGAGTGGGTGCGGTGCACTGTCAAGGACGTGAGGACCGTGCTCGCCGAACTGCGCACCGGGCGACAGTTCACCGGCACGCATCACCAGACGTTCCCGATGCGCCGTGAACAGGCCGAAGCGGTGAAGGTGACACACGCCTACTTCCTCTCGCGCTGGGCGGAAGACATGCACGCCGTCCCGCGCTTCCTCTGGAACGCGAAGATGCGCTTCGGCAAGACCTTCACCACCTACCAGCTCGCGAAGAGGCTCGGCGCAAAGCGGGTGCTGGTGGTGACCTTTAAGCCTGCCGTCGAAGATGCCTGGCAAACGGACCTCGAATGCCACGTGGATTTCGATGGATGGCAGTACCTCTCCCGCAACTCCGACGGGGACCCGACGAAGATCAATAGCAGGAAGCCCGTGGTCTATTTCGGCTCCTTCCAGGACCTCCTCGGCCGAGACGACGCTGGAAACATCAAGCCCAAGAACGAATGGGTCCACAGGGTCAGGTGGGACCTCGTCGTTTTCGACGAATACCACTTTGGTGCGTGGCGCGAGACCGCGAAGGAGCTTTTCGAGGGCGAGGAGGAAGCCGTCGCCAGCAGGGAGACCAAGCTGGAGTACGGCGTCGGCCTGGAAGACGTGAACGAGGACCTCAGTGAGCTCTCGGAGAAGGAGACCGAGTTTCTGCCGATCACCACCAAGGCGTACCTCTACCTATCAGGTACGCCGTTCAAGGCGCTGGCCACGGGCGAGTTTATTGAAGAACAGATCTTTAACTGGACCTACACCGACGAACAGCGGGCGAAGGAGGAGTTCGCGGCGAAGAATCCGGACAAATGGAACCCCTACGGCGCGATGCCACAGATGCGCCTGTTGACCTACCAGATGCCGGAGGAACTGCTGGCGATCGCGAGCGCCGGGGAGTTCGAGGAGTTTGATCTCAACACGTTTTTCGAGGCGTCGGGCACCGGTGCGAAGGCGCAATTCAGGTACAAGGACGACGTGCAGAAGTGGCTGGACATCATCCGCGGCGGGTATGCGCCAAAGGCCGTCGAGCAGCTGAAGACGGGCACGCGGCCGCCGTTTCCATATTCGGACGTGCGCCTGCTCCCCTACCTGCAGCACTCGTTCTGGTTCCTCCCCAACGTCGCGGCCTGCCATGCAATGGCCGGCCTGCTGACCGAGAAGCAAAACACCTGCTGGCGCGACTACGAGGTAGTCGTCGCCGCTGGCGCGTCGGCGGGCATTGGTTTGCACGCACTGCCGCCCGTGCGCGAAGCCATCGGAAGCGGGTTCGACGCCAAGACTATCACGCTCTCGTGCGGCAAACTCACCACCGGGGTCACCGTGCCGCAGTGGTCATCCATCCTGATGCTGCGCAATCTGAAGAGCCCCGAGACCTACTTTCAAGCCGCGTTCCGCGTGCAGTCGCCGTGGTCGATCAAGAACCCGAACGGCGACAACCCGAACGAGGAGGAGATTCTCAAACCCGTTTGCTTCGTGTTCGACTTCGCGCCCACGCGCGCACTGCGGCAGCTCTCCGAATACGGCATCGGCCTGTCTCCCGACGCGCCGAACCCGGAGGACGCGGTCAAAGATCTCGTGTCGTTTCTGCCCGTCCTGGCATACGACGGCGCGAACATGACGCAGATTGACGCGGGCGGCATCCTCGATATCGCCATGGCGGGCACCTCGGCCACGCTGCTGGCCCGCAAGTGGGAGAGTGCGCTGCTCGTGAACGTGGACAACGACACCTTGCGCCGCATCCTCGACAGCCCCGAGGCGATGGCCGCCGTGGAACGCATCGAAGGGTGGCGGTCGCTGGGCGATAACATCATCGAGACAATCATTAACAAGAGCGAGAAGCTAAAGGAGCTCAAGAACAAGGCCAAGGGCGGAGAGCTAACGGAGAAGCAGAAAAAGCAGCTCACCGAAGAGGAGAAGGAGTACAAGTCCAAGCGCAAGCTCGTCCAGGAAAAGCTGATCAAGTTCGCTACACGCATCCCGGCGTTCATGTACCTGACCGACTTCCGAGAGAACACGCTGCAGGATGTGATCACCAAGCTGGAGCCGGATTTGTTCCTAGCCGTCACCGGGTTGACGGTGAAGGACTTCCACTTACTCGTGCGGCTCAAGGTGTTCAACACCGAGCAGATGAACCAAGCCGTGTTCGCATTTCGGCGGTACGAAGACGCGTCGCTCCGGTACACCGGCATAGAAAGCCACTCGGGACTGAGCCATTACGGTCTGTACGACACTGTGGTTGCGAGGGAGTGAGGGGCAGTGTCATCGCCATACTGGTTTGCGGGCGCGATGGGTGAGCGCTAAGGTTGCGGCGGCCCATCGAAAGGAACTGCTGCGATCCTGGTGCGTTGACAATCTGCCCATTGGTGTTCTCACTGCGCGGGTTCCAGAGCACAGATTGCAAACGTGTTAACATCGAAATGTTTCCCTTTAGCCACTGATCGATTCCATCTGTTGCGGTGCCTATTGAACCTCGGACTGTGCCGCAAAAGATGGTCTCAACTCGGAGAGCTGCGTCATGTCCAGTGGAGGCCGGCAACTTGGCCAAGTTGAGCCGCGAGAACGCGTCGGTGCCCAGACGGGCCGAAAATACGAGTACCAATACGAGCGCACAGCTCGCGCCGCGCTGGATCTTCTGGCCGATGGCTCCAAGCATGTCTGCGTCTACTGCGACTGGCATGATGATTATGTCGTCGAACTCAGTCAGCCCCCGACACGCTACATATTTCACCAGGTAAAAGGCCGGAAATCATCGCAAGGCCCCTGGAAATTCGCCGAATTCTTCGGCGTCCAAATGAAAAAGGCGTCGAAACCCGCCAAAAACGCTCCGGCGGTCACGACCGATGCGATCGTTCCTCTGATGCTGTTGCACCATCAGAACTTCGGCGAAAGTTGTGCCGGGCTTGCTTTTATAACCAATTCTGGCCTTGATCCCAGATTGGCGAACTTCCTCGAAGCCGTCAGGAACGCCCCCGATGTCGCTCACCTGCCGGACGAAATGCGCATTGCCTTCGAGCACCTCGCCAGCGGCTATACCGCGATGACCCCGCCGCTTTCATCATCTGAAGCCGAACTGTTCACTTGGCTTCGTGGCCTGGCAGCCCACACCGACCAGGGGCAACTCGAAGATCAGGACGCCGCGCTCCTGGAACTTGCTGACGTAGTCGAGAACTACAGCGAGATCGATCTTCTGCAGCGGCAGGCAAAACAAATAGCCCGCGAGATTATAAGCCAGGTCCGCCGAAAGGTCGCGCACTCCACGACAGTGGTTCCCACGTCCGAAGAGCAACTAAGACGCGACAAGGGACTTGTCATAACAGAGATCCTCAGCGTTCTGAGCCTCTCGGTTCAGGCCTACGAACAGTTGAAAGCGGGCGAGGGACGGGATACCGTCAAGACGCTGTCACGGCTGCAGCGATTCTGCCGGAAACATGGAATGATTGATGACCTCGTTCACATCTGCGGGTTCAAAGCGCTCTGGGACACGTGGCGCACCACGGAGCGCCACTTCGTTAGTAGCGTCGACTACACCCTGCTGGAAAAGCGCGCGCGGGAGCTGCTGACGACGGATCTGAAGCTCGAAAAGGCGGTCGCCGAGGCCAAAGACATCGCGAATCAATTCAGCAATGTCGCTGCCTCCCCTTTGACACCCGAGCACGTCATGGGGTTAATATTTTCCCTAGCCGCGCAGGCGGAGCCAACAAGCTACGCTTAAGGATTGTGTGACAAATGCACCTTGAATCCTTCCTTCAGCGCGTTTCTGAGAGGAATATCCGTCTGCCCGCCACGCGGGAGAGCACGGCGGGGCGCGCGCCCGAAAGGATAGACGCGCTGTTTCACCTTCCGCTGCTTGCGCTCGCGGTCATGGTTATTGCTCGGAAGAGAGAGTTCAAGACTATCTTATTAGGGCGCAATGTCGCACTGCTCCTGACAGAGTACTTTACCGCGCTCCGGCATACTCCGCATGCTCTGGAGACGTCTTTGACACTGCGGCGCCGATGTGCGGACGCGCTCGCGTTTCTGGAAGCGGCCGGCCTGGTGCTCGTGTCTCCGGATCGGCTCCGCGTCGTCACGTTGTCGGGCGGCGGCAAGTCCCACCTCGATCGCGCTGCCCGTGATTCAACCGATCTTGGACTCTTGGTGCGGCAGCTCCTGGTAACCCAGGAGCGCGTGATAGCGAGAATCGGCGAATGAGCGCTAGGCTCGAAACCTTTCAGTATTTGCCGCGGGGCGCCGATGGATGGGGCTCACGCCTCTTGCACTTTGGTGACATGTTCACGGCCGTCCAAGGACCGAACGGTTCGGGAAAAACGCCGATCATGAAGGGCGTGATGCAAGGTTTGGGGCACGAGGTCGAGTTGCCTCCCGATATTTTGGCCCAGTGCCAGTCTGCTGAAATTAGGATGAACATTGATGGTCGTCCCGTCACCCTCACACGGAGGCTGGATGCCGATTTCGAAATAATCGTGGACGACGGCCCCGACCGAAAGACATTCACCAAGCAGTCAGAATATGCCCAGTGGTTTGTCGGCCTGTTCAACTCCGAACCGCGGTTATTAACGTCGAAACAGAATCAGGCCTCGGAACTCTACGCTACAGTGCTTCTCCCGGGCCTCTGGGTTGACCAAGATCACGGATGGACCACAGACTACTGGACGCCGCCCAACCGCAACTTCATTCAGGACCAGCGACAAGAGGTCGTTCGCTTTCTGGTCGGTCTTCCGCCCCGCCATCCGTTCCGCCAGCGCTCTGCATATGACGAGGCTAGGGACGAACTCGAAAGAGTCGCGAAGACCCTTGAGATGCAACGCTTCATCGTCGAGCGACTGCGAACGAACGAAAACATTGCCGACAACGAGGAGCCGCTCTTGTCGGAGCGCCGCGAACGGTTGCGCCACGAGCTCGATACCAACGGCGAAGTGATCGAGGCAATCCGATCGGCCACTGCATTCTTTGACCGGGAGATTTCCGCCCTTGAAGTCAAGCGAGGAGAACTTGCCGAGCGCCAAGGAACCCTTGCAAAGCGGCGGGGACAACTCAATCTTGTACTCTCCGAGCTCGACGGCGAGGAGGACATACTCACTGCTAACGTCCAAGCAACAGACTTGCTTCGCCAGTTTTGCGGCAGGGAAGAGTGCCAGATGTTTGCGACGTCCGAACGGTCATTCGGCCGATCGCTCCTATTCCTCAAGGACCAAATCAAGGATCTGAAGACGTCGGATCGCGACCTCGGCCGCGACGCCGAGTCGATCGGAAAGGAAGTTACAGAACTCGATGCTGCTCTCCAGGAAATGCGCGCGCAGCGCGAGGCCGCGATAAAGGGATCGCCTCAGGCGGAGGTGTTCGCAAAACTGAATGCGCTCACCAAGGAGATTGTGGATGTTGAGCTACGCCTGGCAAAGGTCCAGCAGTACGAGGCCGAACGTACGAAGTTTGAGCGGCTACTCGATCGGCGCGAGCAGGCAGCGGGGGCCGTAGCCGAGGCTCGACCCGGTCGCGGAAAAGGCGTAGGTGCCATCGACGATGTGCGCCAGATGCTTGGCAACAGCATGCAACAGTGGCTTGCAACCCTTCGCACCCAAAACACCAAAACGGCCCACTTCGACGAGGATCTTGTACTGTATGTGGATGACGCGAAGTTCAGCACCACGACACACCAGAGCGGCAGCACCCGCACTCGCATCGTTCTTGCTTTCCATGCCGCGCTGCTGGAAGTCTCGCTCGTCCGAGGCGGAAACCACCCAGGGTGGCTGTTTTTTGATGCGCCAAAACAGCATGAACTCAGCCAATCTGATTTTGACGCGTACACAGAGCGGTTACAATTGCTCGCTGCGAAGTACCCACAGCGCATCCAGGTCATATTTTCAGTGGCCGACCTGAAGACTCAATTTCAATCTGGCGACGAAGTGTGGGTGCCAACCTTCACGATGGGTGGAGGTCCGCGCTTCCTTGGCCCTCTCAGCCAGAAGCCCGATAATGCACCGGTCCTGATCAGCTGAAAACTGTACCGCCAGGCCATTCCCAACGGCACGAGCCTTAGAAACTGGAATCCCATAACTTCTTTTATCGTGTCCAAAGTCAGCGCCGAAAACGGCTATCGAAAAGCGGAGTGAAGTCCAGCATCGGCTGCGCCTGCTACTCAAGTGTTAGCACCGCCTTCCCGCCTTTTACCGTCCTGTGATAGTATCCCTATGCGTCAGTGTCGTTGCAGGCCTCTGTTCAAGCACGGCAAAAGGGCAGCAGCGCGGGTTTGACGGGGTTTCGCATCGTCCGGCAGGTCCGCGATATCGTCGCCTAATTGGCGGAAGGGGAAGGGGTTAGAGCCACAGGACCGCTCGCACGTGACAAACAAGATAGCCAAATTGAAAAGCCAAGGTCAGACCCGAGGGCGCAGGCCGAAGGTCGGTCTAACGGAGGGCGTCAAAGTCTACCTGACCGCCGACGAAAAAGCCAAACTCGATCAGGCAGCTGCCTTGGAGCGGATGAGCATGAGCGAGTTTCTGGCCAGCGCAGCCCTGCGGATGGCTGAATATAAGCTCCGTCGAGAACGGACGAAGCGTAAGAACGCTAAGGGTGACTCGCAGGAGTAACCACCGCAACTTTCTCTCATTTCAGGTGTTTCATAGCTTTTAGGGGGAGCAGGGTTTGCCACGAGGTGCACCTGTGCTCAGCCACTCGCGGTTCTTCTCACCACTTCCGCCATTTCCATTGACAGTAGTACATTCACTATGACATCATCAAAGATGCCTCATATTCCGCCCTCTTAGAAGGTCGGGCGATGAAGAAACCGCTGAACCCGAAGACAAAGAAAAGCCGCAGCGCCTATCTCGTTCACTTCAGTCCGGCAGAAAAGAGAAAGCTCAGCAAGGCAGCTCGCATTGATAATAAGGCACTTGATGAGTTCATTTTAAGTGCCAGCCTCCGAGTAGCCCACCGCCGCACTCACAAACTGTCTCATATGTCTTGAGCCGTTTTCGCTCCGAGAGCCCTCAAAAATTTCTGTTGACATAGTGACCCCATTATGAGAAATACTGGGGTCACTATGAATCGCACGAGATACCGCTGGCTGCCGCGTTTTCTCAAACAACCGGCGTCCGCCTCCGCTCACGCGAATTTTCTCCAGCTCGTTTTCTCCGGTTTCTCGTTTTTTGGCCCTCTTTACATATTAGGGGAGCAATTTCCCCACTTAATCGCGCTTGCCAACGAAAGGAGGATTTGAACCGATGAAACCCGTTTCGCTTCACAAGATCACTTCTAGAGCTTGCCGAGTGGGTGCACTGTCCGTTGCCGCCTCTCTCGCCCTCGCCGACCGTGTCTACGCTCAAGGCGACCCTTGGGACCAAGCCGTCCAGACGCTTCAAACTGCCTTCACTGGAACAATCGCCACCGGGCTCGCCCTCGTGGCCATCGTCGTCGGAGGCCTAATGTTTGCCTTCGGCGAAGGCGCCGCCAAGCGCACGCTGGCCGGCGTCATTTTCGGCGTGGGTATGGCCGTGGGCGCGGTCAACTTTATGTCGTGGCTGTTTCCATGATGCAGTTTTGCAGGCCGTCAAGGCCATGGCCAACTTGGGCATCACGCGTCCAGCCCAGGCCAAAGCACCGGCCCCAGCGGACAAATTTGGCGGAGAGACCGAATTGGAGCCGAACCGCTAAAGGAGCAAGCATGCACCGAAAAGGCCGCTCCCGAATCCTTCGTACCCTAGCTCGCTGGGCCTTGCTGAGCGCCGCACTAAGCGGCTTGCTGTTTTTCTCGGCTGGTACCACTCGTATTCCGAGCCTTCGAGCCTACCTGTTCGCCTTCTCGGGCTTGCTGCTGACCACCATGCTCGTCTCCCACCCTGACCTCGTTGAAGAGCGCTTTCACCCGGCAGAGACGAATCCTGACGCCGGAGCCCGCTTTGCGAGCGGGTTCCTGTTTCTTTTGACACTGACGGCCGCCGCGCTCGACGTTGGGAGGGTTCATGCGTCTGACGCAGTCCCAGGGCCGATGAGGATAGCAGCACTGGTCACCTTCACCATCGCAACACTGACCCAGGCGTGGGCGATGGCGGTGAACCCGTTTTTCTCGCCCGTGGTGCGCATTCAGTTCGAGCGCGGCCACCACCTCGTTACGGCTGGGCCTTATCGCTTCGTTCGACATCCCGGCTATTTGGCAATGCTGATAGCGATGCCGGCGAGCGCGCTCGCTGTCGGCTCGTGGCTTGCCCTTATTCCGGCTCTGGCATTCAGCGGCGTGATCGTGCGCCGCACCGTGCTGGAGGACCGATTCCTACGTGTGCACTTGACCGGGTATGCCGAATACAGCGAGCGAGTTGGGCACAAGCTTTTTCCACGGCGGACAGCCCCAAACAGGCTCAGCTGGCCTTACTCGGCCAATTGTGCAGCAGCTTGTTGCACAAATTCGTCCAGACTACTCAAGCACTTACGATCGGCTTTGTCGAAGGACCGATGCCTCACGTGCACACGCGGAGACATTTAGGAGCAATCCATGAACGCCATAGCAGAACTATCCGTGCAACACCCGTACGGTCAGCGCGAGATTCAGGGATTCGAGGTCCCCGTCGACGTGAAGACGGCGGCTCGGTTCCTTGGTGTCAGCCCCTCGCTGGTGTATGCTTACGTCGAGCGAAAGCAGATTCCCCATTTCCGAATGATGGGCCGCGCAATTCGGTTCAGCATTTCCGAACTCGAAAAGTGGCGGCGACAATTTTTCGTCAATGGAGGAATCGATGGGCAGGCCACGTAAAACAGGAGGAACGGTTTATCGCCGTACCGACTCCGCCTTCTGGTGGACAAGCTACCGCGACCGAGACGGTCGCATCGTGCTAGAGTCCACCGGGACGGCGGACCAGCAGGAAGCCGAGCAGTTTCTCAGGCAACGGCTGAACGCCCGAGATGAAGGCCGGCTCCCTGTCCTTCTTGCAAGCAAGAATCTCACTTTCGGAGAGTGGGCTGACTGGTATCTGGAGAACCGCTCGAAGCCGCCGTTTCGCGCGGAGAAGACGCACCTCCAGAACCTTAATGCTGTCGGTATGTTGAAACCCACTTTCGGGACCATACGACTTTTGGACATAACGCCCGAAGCCGTCGAGCAGTACTTGCGGCGTCGGCTATTGGAGGGAAGGAGGTGCCACACGAAACTTGGGTTGCAGTATCGAGGCACAGTAAAGCCTGCAACGGTTCATCAGGAGTTTCGGGTCTTGAGGCGAATTCTCAACGTCGCCGTGAACCAGAGGCGCTTGACGCAAAACCCTTGCAGCTTTGTTGAGTTCCCCGCTTCTGTGGCCAAGACAACAAAGAAGCCGCATTACATGACGGCAAGCGAACAAGAGCGTATCGAAATGTGTGCTTCCAGTCATCTCAAGAACGCGATTGTCATCATCTCCGAAATTGGGCTGCGACCCTACAAGGAGCTGATGCCAATGTTGAAGTGCCAGGTCGACCTCGAAAACCGGCTTGTGCACATCCCGGACTCCAAGACCGCCAGCGGTGTCGGGGATATGCCTTTGACCGAACGCGCGCTCCAAGCGTTCATCGCTCAAATCGATCAGACGCCAGGGTCCGAATACCTCTTCCCTAGCACGAAACCCAAAGCCAAGCGCCCGTACATCACGAAGCTCAAAACAGCCTGGAGGGCAACGTTGCGGCGAGCCGGGGTCCCTTACTTCCCTCTGTACCATCTACGCCACACCTTCGCCAGCCGCCTCAGCGCCGGCGGGGTCTCAGACCACTTCGTCACGCAAATGCTCAGGCAGGGTGATGCGGACGTTTTCAAGCGTTACAGCCAAGCCAAGCTCAACATGATGCGAGAGGCTCTCGACCGCCTCGATCGACATGCAAACGAACACCCGGCCAGTTTTATTACGTCCCGGCCGAATTAAAAGGTTTTATTACGGTTTTCTTACGTTTTGCGGGTTTCACGGGTTATGACAAACGCGAGGACAGTGGAAGGAAAGAAGTTAGGTGGTACGCCCGGGGTGATTCGAACACCCGACCCCTTGCTTCGTAGGCAAGTGCTCTATCCAGCTGAGCTACGGGCGCATCTTAGCTGCACTCGCGGGCCGAGCTTTGTCCCGACCCTTGAGAGGCTTGACACTATTAATTCTCCCTTGTCGCCGACTTCCTGTCAACTCAACGCCGTGCCAAGGTAATGTCAAGCTGCTTGTGTGAAAAGGCGGAGGGTGCGATTCCGCCAGTCTTCGTTAAACCGGCTAAAGATGGAAAAGATGAAGCGATCCACGCTCGCCTCATTGACGAAACAGACCATTGGCCGGGTCCGGCGGCGCACCTCCACGAAACAGCGTTCGATCACATTGGTGGTTCTCAGCTTCCGCCACAGGGGTTGGGGGAGACGGAAGAAACTGAGCAGTTCGGGCAGATCCTGCTCCAGCCGCTTCACCATCACCGGGTAGCTCGCCTGCCACTGGGCCCGGAAGGTTCGGAAAGCTTGCACCGCTTCGGCCTGGCTGGAGGCCAAGGAGATGGCTTGGGCTGCTGGCTTCACCGCCGCGGAGTCGCGCTTTCGCACCTTCTCCAGGATGTTTCGCATCTTGTGCACCCAGCAACGTTGATGGGGCACGCGGGGATAGACGGTCTGCAAGGCGGCCGGCAGCCCCGGGCACCCATCGGTGATAATCAGCAAGAGTTGCTTCCCTTCCAGCCCGCGTCGATACAGGTCTTGGAGCGAGCCTTCCCAAGCTGCCTGGCTCTCCCCACCGCTGCGCAGGAAGGCCAGCAGCTGCCGGCTCCCGTCCGCCCGCACCCCGCAGGAGCGCTCTAAAGCCGAAGGCCGAAAGCTCCGTTCCCGTCCGTGCCACTTTGATCTTCAGGGTCCCAAACACCGTCACCAGGCTCCGGAGGTAAAAGCCGTTCCGATGTTCCCGTTCCCCAGCCCGTTGGTATTCCTCGACTCCCAGGAACTGGTCCCGCTCTCGGATCGAGACCGAACTCAGAAACTCCTCCCAGGCCAGCCGGGTCCGCTTATACAGGTCGCAACGCGGGCGTCCAGCGCAGCACGGTCAGGAGGGAGAAACCATGGAAGTTCTGTACGCGTGCTGTTGTGGATTGGACGTGCACAAGAAGAGCATCACCGCCTGCGTGCTGTGGGCCCAGGGCGGAGGGAAGAGCCGCAAGGAGAAGCGGCTGTTTGGGACGGTAACGCGGGAGTTGTTAGCGTTGGCCGATCGGCTGCGCGCCTGCGGGGTGACGCACGTGGCGATGGAATCGACGGGAGTTTACTGGAAGCCGGTGTGGAACATTCTGGGGGGGCGTTTTAAGTGCTGCTGGTGAACGCGCAACACATCAAGTCGGTGCCGGGGCGGAAGAGCGATCAGAAGGACAGCGAGTGGATTGCCGATCTGCTGCAGCACGGTTTGTTACGAGGTAGCTTCGTGCCGCCGCGGGCGACGCGCGAACTGCGCGACCTGACGCGTTACCGGGTAAGCTTGGCTCAAGAGCGCAACCGCATCTCGAACCGGATTCAGAAGGTCCTGGAAGACGCCAATATCAAATTGGCGTCGGTGGCCACGGACGCGCTGGGGGCATTGGGTGGTAATCGCCGTCGCCTATGCCATTGTGGTGATCGCGTTCCACTTGCTGAAACGCAAGCGGAACAATCGCGAAGCCGGAGCTGACTATTTCGACCGACTCCATGCGGATGGTCAGACGTTCGCTCGTCAAGCGCTTGGAGTGCCTTGGGCACCAGGTAACCCTCGAACCCTTGGCCCAGCCATGGTCGGCATTTTCGTTGGAGTCAAGAGGGCAGATTCGCGGTAGGGTGCTGTCCGGCAAGAAGCCGGGATAAGGGTCAGTGAACGGCGGTCCAGGAATTAGAGCGCACGCTATGTTCCAAGATAGGTTGCAGTTCGGTCGCAAAGTCGGGGACGGCGCTGTCCGGAAGCCAAGCCACAAAACTGCGCAGGGCCAGCAAGCTTCCCTTCATGATCAGGTCAAAGTCGTGAAAATCGCAGTCGAGCCGCGCGCATAGGCCGGAGGAAGACTCCGGAGCAGGAGTCGCGCGGGGCTGGGCACGCCGGAAGTCGTTGGTGAGGCTATCCACCCCATGACGCAGAATTCGCACCTGCAAGTTGAACCTTAGCCGGGCCCGAAATAGAAACTGATCTACCCAATCGTGCAGGCGAACGTACTCAACCATGATGCCTGACCTGAAATACCTGGGGACTAGACTTCGGGCGGGAGTGACGACCCGGGCCAAGGGAAGGTAGTTGACAATCACGCGCAGCAGCAGGGTGAGCATCTCGGCCACCCGATCCCACTCGGCGGTCGTCAGATGCAGAAGCTTCCAGGCGTTCTCCGCATGCCCGGAAACCATTTCGTCGATCGCGTCGTTCAGCGAAACGGCCAGGATCGCCGTCCGGCTTTCAAGCTCTTGTCCGATTACCCAGCAGATCCGCTCCCGGGCCGCGTCCAGTTGGCATCGACTCGTCCGCGCGACCTCGCCGAGTCCCAGGATTCGGCGCAGAGACACGAACACGACCGCAAAAATCATGCCTCCCACGACCCACGGCATCGATGCCATATGCTTCTTTACACTAGCACCGGAACGGAAGACGTGCAAAGGGTTTTCTCACGGTTTAAACTGGCGGGCTCCGGAAAAGCTTGGTAAACGGTGCGGAAGGCTCCTGGAGTTACACCCTATGCTCTTGTTTATGTCGTAAAATAGGGCGGAAACTCCGGTTATTTTGGCCTCAGAAATGGCAGCGAGGTCACCTCCGTCCTATCGCCGTTTTGCAAGCATACCTGGGTTCCGGGCTCGGAAACCTCGCGCCGGATGTAGGCCAGAGCTAGGGGGCGGCCGAGAGCGGGCGAGAAGCAGGCGCTGGTGATCTCCCCGACAGGCTTGCCCTCCACCTCCAGCGCCTGCCCGGGCCCGGGGACGGTGGCGTCGGCGGAAAATAGCAGCCCCATCAGTTTCCAGTTGACGTGGCCGCGGCTGCGCGCGCGCTCCACGATCTCCTGGCCGATGTAGCATCCCTTGTTGAAGCTGAGGGCGTTCAGGAGACCCGCCTCGAGCGGCAAGGTATCCTCGCCAAAGTCGGGCCCGTAGCGGGGAATGCCGGCCTCGATACGAAGCGTTTCTAAGGCTTCGGTGCCGCACGGCATCAGATCGCCCCCGGTGCCTGATTCCAGGGCAGCGTTCCAGAAGCGTCTCAAGGCCTGACCCTCGAGCCACACCTCGTAGCCTTCTTCTCCCGTGTAGGAGAGCCGAACCACCCGGAGCAGTGACCCCTGGTGTTCGACGACCTGGTGGTCCATTTCACCGCCCAGGCCCTCCGGATCTCTTCCGATGACCCGGCGGAGGGCATCCCGCGAGGCCGGACCCTGCAAGGCCACGGCGTAGACTTCCTGGAACTGCACCTCGACGCGGTCGCCGATGATGTAGCGGCGCAAGGTGTTCATCGCCTTTGCGGCGAGATCGACGTCGGTGTCGATCCAGAGTTGGTCGATGTCGGCGTAGATCCTGAGGTCGGCGAGAATGCGCCCTTGGGAGCTGAGGAGCGTGGCGTAGATGCCTTGGCCCGCGGAAAGGCTCTTGACGTCGTTGGAAATGATGCGATGCAGAAAGCGAACGCGATGCTCGCCGTTCAGGGTGAACTTGGCGCGAAAGGAAAAATCAAACAGACCGGCCGCGGTGCGGACCGCCCGATACTCGGCGCCTGGGTCGCTGAAGCGGGACGGAACCTCGGCGCCATGATAAGCGACGAGAGCCGCGCCGCGCCGGCGGTGGTCGTCCGCCAAAACGCTGGGCAGGAGCTGAAGGTCATTGGACGGAGCAGCCGGAGTCGTCATGTCGGCCACGTTGAACTCTGCTTTCTTAGTCTCAGCGGCCGCCGGGAATGACCTCGGCCGGAGCCAGAGGCCCGGCGGAGATGTGGACGAGATGACCCACCCAGGTGGTCATCTGCTGCTCGTCACTCACCAGGTCCTGCAGGGTGGTACGGGCCAGTACCTGGTCCACGACCAGCTGGACCGTGCGCCAGAGGGACCGGATGGAGCAGTCCACCGTATTGGTGCACATCAGTTCACTGCCGGAGTGCTGATTGCAGAAAGCCGGCTCGTAGAGGCGGCCCCCCAGCAAGGCCAGCGCCTCGCCCACCACGATCTGGCTCGCCGGCCGCGACAGCATATAGCCTCCAGCCTGGCCCCGGGCCGCCTTCACGAAACCGCCCCGGCGCAAGATCCTCAGAAGCTTGGCGACGTAGTGGGCGGAGATGCCCTCGGCCTGACTCAGTTCGGAGATGGTCAAGCTCTCTTGGGGTTCGTGCCGCGCCAGGCGCAGCAGGCAGCGCAGTCCGTATTCCTCTTGGGCGGTCAGTTTCATGGTGAAACCTCCGGTCGAAGGTCATCGTAGGCGCCGAAGTCAAGACGTCCCACTCGCTTCGAGCCTTGACTGGCAACGGCCTTCACATCATTCCCAGTTGCAGCCGCGCCGCCTCGGTCATCTTGCTCATGTCCCAGGGCGGCTCCCACACCACTTCCACGTTTGCGGAGGTGACCTTGGGGACGCTTTCTGCCTTGTACTTGACCTCGGCCGGCAGAGACTGCGCCGCCGGACAGTTTGGTGCCGTGAGTGTCATCTTGATTTGCACCTCGCCGGACTCTTCCACCTTGACCTCGTAAATCAACCCGAGTTCGTAGATGTCGACCGGGATCTCCGGGTCGTAGCAGGTGTGCAGCATTTCGATCACTTTGTCGTAGACGGCGATGCGCTCCATGGCGCCCAGCGGCTCGGCGGGCGCCGCCTCGGTGGCCGCCATAGTCGCGGCGGCCTGGGGGCCGTCGCCCGGGGCGATCGGGTGCATGTAGCTTGCCAGCGGATGCTCCATTGTGTGCTCTCCTACTGCTTCGCTCAGCGCGGAGCCTGATCCTCGGGATCGTCGGTCTCAGTGTTGACGGGCGCCGTATCGCCCGTCAGCGCGCTCTTTAGCGTGTGCCATGCCAGGGTGGCGCATTTCACCCGGGCGGGAAACTCGGACACGCCTGAAAACACCGCCAGTTTGCCCAGACTTGCAGCCTCGGGCCGGCTCTTGCCGGTCACCAGATCGTGAAAACTCTCGAAAAGGCCGTCGGCTTGGGTGCGCGATTTGCCCTTCAAGGTCTCCGTCAGGATGGAAGCCGAGGCGGTGGAGATGGCGCAACCCGAGCCCCTGAAAGCGATATCTGCAATCTCGTCGCCGTTCATGCGCAGATACAAGGTCAAGCGATCGCCGCAGAGCGGGTTGTAGCCTTCGACCTGGGTAGTCGCGTCCGGCATCACCCGAAAGTTACGCGGGCGCTTGCTGTGGTCGAGGATCACTTCCTGGTAGAGGGCCTTCAAATCGGACATGCCTGTTTCCCCGTGGCGTTAGCCTAACAGTTCCTTCGCCTTCACGACTGACTCCACCAGCCGGTCGACCTCTTCGCGCGTATTGTAGAAGGCGAAGGAGGCGCGGGCGGTCGCGGGCACGCCGAAGCGATGCATCAGCGGCTCGGCGCAGTGATGGCCGGTGCGAATCGCCACGCCCTCCTGGTCCAGCACGGTTCCGAGATCGTGCGGGTGGATACCCTCGACCACGAAGGAGATGACGGCGGCCTTTTCTCGGGCCTGCCCGATGATGCGGAGCCCGCCGATCTGGGAGAGGCGAGCGGTGGCATGGTTCAGCAAGTCGTGCTCGTAGCGGCTGATCTTCTCGAGACCGACGCTATTCAGGTAGTCGATGGCCGAGCCTAAACCGATGGTGGCTCCGATGTTGGGCGTGCCGGCTTCGAATTTGTAAGGAATGACGTTGTAGATCGTCTCTTCGAACGAGACCGAGCGGATCATGTCCCCGCCGCCCTGATACGGGGGCAGCGTTTCGAGCCAGTGCGCTTTCCCGTAAAGCACGCCCACTCCGGTCGGCCCGAAAATCTTGTGACTGGAGAAGCAGTAGAAATCGCAGTCGAGATCCTGGACGTCCAGCTTGAGGTGCGGCGCCGCCTGGGCGCCGTCCACCAGCACCGGGATATTGCGCGAGTGCGCCGCCGTCACCAGGCGTTTCAGCGGATTGATGGTGCCCAGCACGTTGGAGACGTGCGCGAGCGAGACCAGCCGGGTGCGGTTTCCCAGCAGGCTCTCGAAGTCCTCTTCGATGAGCTCGCCGGCGTCGTTGATCGGTGCGACTTTCAGCACGATGCCTTTCTCGTCGCACAGAATCTGCCAAGGGACGATGTTGGAGTGGTGCTCCATCGCCGTGATCAACACTTCGTCTCCGGGCCGCAGGACCTTGCGGCCGAAGCTGCTCGCCACCAGGTTCAATGCCTCAGTGGTGCCTCGCACAAAGACGATCTCGCGCGCCTCGCGAGCGTTGATCAGACGCTGAACCTTGCCGCGAACCTCCTCGTACTTGCGGGTGGCGCGCTCGCTGAGTTCGTGCACGCCGCGGTGGATGTTGGCGCAGTCATGCAGGTAAAAATCGCGCTCGGCGTTGATGACCGCCAGCGGCTTCTGGCTGGTGGCGGCGTTATCGAGATAGACGAGCGGCTTGCCGTGGACCTGCTGGTGCAGGGCTGGGAAGTCCTTGCGGATGCGCTCCACATCGAAGGCCGGAGAAGACTCCGGAGCTGCGGCAACCGTCCTCGACCTCATACCCGTTCGATTGGCCATTTCCTGGGTGACCGCGGTTCCCATGCTTCCTCCTTCCGAATCAGCCCGCTTCTTCCATGGTGCTGATTCGCGACCCGCCGTTCCCGCCTGGCAGTCTTCCCCGCGCAACTTCCAGGCGCGTCGCCAGAGATTCCCGCAGGCTCGATCGCAACGGTTCGAACCTGATGCGATCCAGAATGTCGTCCGCGAACGCCCGAATCAGCAGATTGCGCACCTCCTGCAGTCCGATGCCGCGCGACCGCAGGTAGAACACGGCTTCGGGATCGATCTGGCCGATGGTGGCGCCGTGCGTGCACTTGACGTCGTCGGCGTAGATCTCAAGCTGCGGCTTGGTATTGATGGTGGCGTCCTCGGAGAGCAACAGGTTTTTGTTGCTCTGCTTGGAGTCGGTCTTCTGGGCGTCCTGCCGGACCGCGATCTTGCCATTGAAGACGCCGGCGGCGTGGCCGTCGAGCACGCCTTTGTACACCTCGCGGCTCGAGCAGTGAGGCTTGGCGTGATCAATCAAGGTGTGATTGTCGACCAGTTGGTGCCCGCCGATCACGTAGAGTCCGTGCAGCAGGGCCTCGGCGCCCTCGCCGTTGAGCACGGCCCGGACCTCTTCGCGGTCCAGCCGGCCGCCGAGCGCGATGCTGTGCGTGGTCACGCTCGAAGATCGCCCCTGTTTCACCTGCAGGATGCCCACGTGGAAACCGCGATCGGTCTCCTGCTGAACGCGGGTGTAATCCACAATGGCGCTCTCGCCGGCCACGACTTCGGTGACGGCGTTGGTGAAGTAAGGCGCGGCGGGCTCGCCGCCCTGGCCGCGATGCAAACCAATATGAATTTCGACAAAGCTGGCTTGAGCGCCGGCTCCCGCCACCACCAGGTTGCGCGGATGGGTCATGGTGGACCCGCGATGCAGTGGGGTGAGGAAGATCAAGGCTACTGGCCTTTCCACCAGCGTGTTCGGACGGACCTCCACCAGCGCGCCGTCTTCAAAGAGCGCGGTGTTGAGCGCCACAAAGGCGTGGTCGTCGTAGCCGGCCTCGCGCGCGAGATACGACTCGAGGGCCGGCGCAGCCGCGTCCAGGCCCGCCGCCAGGCTTCCCGCCTTGACGCCCGCCGGCAAGGCCGCGATCGAGCTCAGGCCCGGGGCGAAGCGGCCGTTAACGAAAACCAGCGCATGGCATCCGCCGGCCCAGGCCGGCAGCGCAGCCGGGCGCGGCGCGTCCAGAGCGCTGTCGCTCGCGCCTTCCACGCCCGGCGCCGCAAAGACCGTGCGCGCGATGGGAGCTACATTGGTGAAGCGCCACTCTTCGTGGCGGGTGGTCGGAAAGCCGAGCTCGCCAAAGCGATCCATGGCCTGGCGGCGAATCTCGCCGAGCCACGAAGGCTCGCGGCTCGCGCGCTCTTTCTCCAGGCTCGCGTAGCGCTCGAAGTACAAATCCTGCTTCTCCTGAACAGCGGTCATGCTCGGCGTTCATCCCTCCTGATTCGCGTTCATTTGCCGGGACGTTTTTCTGAACTCATTCTCTGTCAATAACATTCCGGCTTTGTTGGTATTACCGGCCGCGCCGGGCTCGCACTCTAACCCCTGGCCCCGAGCGCCTGCTCTTCCTTGTCCTCGACACCCAGCCAGCCGTAACCTTTCTCCTCCAGCTCCAGGGCCAGCTCCTTGCCGCCCGACTTCACGATGCGCCCCGCCGAGAGCACGTGTACGAAATCCGGCACGATGTAGTTGAGCAGCCGCTGGTAGTGCGTCACCACGACGATGGAGCGCTCCGGCGAGCGCAATGCGTTGACGCCGTTGGCCACGATCCGTAAGGCGTCGATGTCCAGGCCGGAATCGGTCTCGTCCAGGATGCCGAGCTTGGGCTCGAGCACAGCCATCTGAAAGATCTCGTTGCGCTTCTTCTCTCCTCCCGAGAAGCCTTCGTTCACGGGCCGATTGATGAGGCTCTCGTCCATTTCCAGCAGCTTCATCTTTTCGCGCGCCAGCGCCAGAAAGTCGATGGCGTCGACCTCTTCCTCGCCGCGAGCCTTGCGCCCCGCGTTCAAAGCCGAGCGCAGGAAGTAGAGATTGCTGACCCCGGGGATCTCCACCGGGTACTGAAAGGCGAGGAAGACGCCCTCCCGCGCCCGATCTTCAGGCGCCAGGGCGAGCAGGTCCTTGCCCTCGTAGATCACTTCGCCCCCGGTCACTTCGTAGGCGTCCCGCCCCGCCAGCACCTGGGCCAGGGTCGATTTGCCGGACCCGTTGGGCCCCATGATGGCGTGCACCTCGCCCTTACCGACCAAGAGGTCGATGCCGTGCAGAATTTCGTTGTTGCCCACCTTGGCGTGCAGATTCTTGATCTCCAGAAGCATTCCGTTGATTACTCCTTGTGAGTCGAAACTCGAAATTCGTTCCGCGAAACCCGCGGACAATCGTCAACCGTTAGCAGCGTCTTGGTTGCCATGATCTAGCCCTTGGCCGCCGATACCTGGCCCTTGCTCCTGGCATCCTGCATCACGAGGTAGTCGATCGCGGGTGCCTCAGCCCCCAGTTGGCGTAGAAGCGTCGTAACCTGGCCGCGATGATAGGTCTGATGATTCGCGAGGTGAAACATCGTCTGTCCCAGCGGGTAAGTGCAGACCTGTCCCTGCCAGTTCGTGTAAGTCAGCCGACCATCCAGGGCGCCTGCGTCCAGCGCGGCGAGGTACGACCGCATGTTGCCTTCCACGATGCGCCAGCGCTCGCGAATGGAATCCAGCGTCGGAAACCTGTCCGGCGCCACCTGTTCCCTGTCGGCCCGAGTCGGCGACCGCCCCAGCCAGCGCTCGAGCCAGACCCACTCGGCGAAGATCAGATGGGCCAGCACGTCGCGCACCGAGGGGAAACTGTTGCCCATCGGCCGCACAAACTGCTCTTCGGTGAGCGCGGCGCAAGCTTCGAGCTGGCGATCGCGCGCCCAGTAGTTGTAGTCGTACAGTTCGCGCAGAGTGTCGAGTGGAATCATGATTCCCCGCCTTCGAACAGTTCCGACAGGCTCGCCGAAAAGCCGGGCAGCAACTCCGTATCCTCCAGCCGGCTGTCTGCGCCGCGCCGCGTCACCCCCGCCAGACCATGGATGTGGACCTCGCGATCCTCCGGGTAGACCGCCCACACCCGCTGGCATCCGGCGGCGAAATAGTCACTGGTACGCCGATTGATCTCGCGCGGTGTGTTGCTCGGTGAGACCGCCTCCACTACCAGGTCGGGCGCGCCCTCGATGGGCTTGTCGGCTGCCAGCGAGCGCCCCGCGCGCACGAAAGCCAAATCGGGCACGCGAACCGTTCTCTCAGAAAGCTGAAAAGCCTGCTCTGACACAACAGTACCCAGCTTTCGCTGCTCGACAAATGGCAGTAGCAGCACCAGGATACGATCGCGAATCCGATTGTGCGGAAGCATTGCCGGAGACACGATAACCAGCTCGCCTTCCACCAACTCGTAGCGCACGTCGCGGCCGTCCACCGTATCGGGAAGCCGCATGAAGTCTTCAACCGTCAAAAGAGCCTTCGTTGCCATCGTTCCTCACTGGATGGTCTCGGGCCGGCTGCTCTCGCTCAATTCTTGGGCCTCCCGCTCCAGCCGCTTCGCAACCTCGTAGAGGATGCCGCGCATCAGGGTGCCGAAGCGCTTCATCGCCTCGCGAGCGCGCTTCATCTTCTGAAACTCGTCTTCCCCCCTGGCGTCGCCGACGTCGTCCAGATAATTCGGATCGGCTTCGAGCGGAAGAACCCTGGTGCGCCTCGAGGCCAGAACGTCGCGCGCGAAGATCAGCAGCTCCTCGGGCATCCATTTCGACTCGGCGGCCAGAATGGTGTTCGCCAGTTCAACAATCTCGTTCGTCCAGCCACCCACCTGGAAAGTAGTACCCCGGCTCAGACTGACGGCCGCGATTAGATTGCGGCCATCCGGGATGATCTCCAGGGTGGGTTCGGAAACGCTTGCCGGCGAATTGCTCACAGTCCAGCTCCACGTCGTTCTAAGCGCGTATCTCTCCGCTGCCCTTCGATCGCTGCCTGCCTCCCGTGAGTTCCTCTTACCCCACGCTTCCCTCCAGGCTCACCCCCAACAGCTTTTGCGCCTCCACCGCGAACTCCATGGGCAGCTCGCGGAAAACCTGTTTGCAGAAGCCGTTCACGATCATGTTGACCGCGTCCTCGGTGGAAAGACCTCGCTGGCGGCAGTAGAAGATCTGGTCTTCGCCGATCTTGGAAGTGGACGCCTCGTGCTCCACCTGCGCGCCTGGATTGCGGACTTCGAGGTAAGGGAAGGTGTGGGCGCCGCACTGATCGCCGATCAGCAGGGAATCGCACTGCGAGTAATTGCGCGCTCCCTCCGCGCCCTTCAGGATCTTCACCATGCCGCGATAGCTGTTCTGACCGTGCCCGGCCGAGATACCCTTCGACACGATGGTGCTCTTGGTGTTCTTGCCGATGTGGATCATCTTGGTGCCGGTGTCGGCCTGCTGGCGGTTGTTGGTGACGGCCACCGAGTAGAACTCGCCCACCGAGTTTTCGCCCTGCAGGATGCAGCCGGGATACTTCCAGGTGATGGCCGAGCCCGTCTCCACCTGCGTCCAGGAGATCTTGGAGTTCACCCCCTGGCACTTGCCGCGCTTGGTGACGAAGTTATAGATTCCGCCCCGGCCTTCCTTGTCGCCGGGATACCAGTTCTGGACCGTGGAGTACTTGATGGTGGCGTTGTCGAGCGCAACTAGTTCCACCACGGCGGCGTGCAGCTGATTCTCGTCGCGCATGGGCGCCGTGCAGCCTTCGAGGTAGCTCACGTGGGCGCCCTCATCGGCCACGATCAGGGTACGCTCAAACTGGCCGGTGTTCATGGCGTTGATACGGAAGTAAGTGGAGAGCTCCATGGGGCAGCGCACGCCCTTGGGCACGTAACAGAACGATCCGTCGGTGAAGACTGCCGAGTTCAGGGTGGCAAAGAAATTGTCCGTATAGGGCACCACGGACCCCAGCCACTTGCGCACCAGCTCCGGATGTTCCTGCACGGCTTCGGAGAACGAGCAGAAGATGATCCCGCGGTCCGCCAGAGTCTTCTTGAAGGTAGTCGCCACCGAAACGCTGTCGAAGACCGCGTCTACCGCCACGCCCGCCAGGGCGGCGCGCTCGTTGATCGGGACGCCCAGCTTCTCGTAGGTGCGCATGATCTCCGGGTCCACCTCGTCGAGCGAGTTCAGCTTCTTCTTGGGGGCGGCGTAGTAATGGATAGCCTGATAGTCGATGGGGCCGTACTTGACGTTGGCCCAGGTGGGCTCCTTCATCGTGAACCAGTGGCGGAGCGCCCGCAGCCGCCAATCCAGCAGCCACTCGGGCTCGTGCTTCTTGGCCGAGATCAACCGGATAATGTCCTCGTTCAGCCCGGCCGGGGCGAGGTCGGCCTCAACCTCCGTGTAAAAGCCGTACTTATATTCCTGGGTCGCTAGGGTCTCGACGTTGGTGACTGGTGTCGGCATAGGTTGTCCTCCAAGGCCCGCTAACCGGGGTCCCCACGGGCTGAGGCCGTTGACGTTAGAGCAATGTCTACGCAGCGGTCAACATTCGGACATCGATCCGGCAGCCGAGCTGTCCGAGCTGCACGAAACGGCCTCCAAGTGGCTCGATGCAATGATACGAAATCTGTACAGAAATGTCAAAATTGAAGCGAAGCGGTCGCCGCCCTCTGAGGAAAGACTCCGAGAACGCCCTCCGTTTGGCTGTTGACGACGGCTTTTACTCGTGTCATATCAGATTTTTATTTAAAGACATATTAAATCTTCGGTTAAAGACAAGAGCCTTCCTCTTGAAAGGGAGTCTGAACGACTGCCATGTCCTCCTTGACTGGAGTGCACTACTAAGTTACTAAGTTGGATCCGAAATTTCCAAAAACGAAACCGTTAGGTGTAAGAAAACAAAGGATCGGGACTTTCAAACTTATGTTTCAGGTCGAGCCGGGAGGTCCCATGGAAGTGAAAGTGACGCGCATCGCGATGCAGGGACTGCGGTAGCTCGCCACCGCGCCGAAGCTCGCCAGGGCAGGGCAACAGTCCGTGGCTGGCCGGTCAGCCGGCCCAAGCCAAAGACGCAGCAAGCTACCGCGCTCCACAACGGGGGTGAGGCCGGGGTTCGGGGCACCGCCCAGCCCGATTTGACGCTTCCTCAACCCGGCGCTTACAATCGCGGCCGGAGGGGTCATGTTTCCTTTTCACGGGGTTGATTTTGTGGAGTTCGACTCGCTCCTGTCGGACGAAGACAAGCTCGTCCGCCAGACCGTGCGCGCGTTCGTGGACAGCGAAGTGCTGCCGCACATCGAGGAATGGAATCGGGAAGCCAGGTTTCCCGCCCACCTCGTGCCCATGATGGCCGAGCTCGGCTTCTTAGGCGCCAACATGCAAGGCTACGGCTGCGCCGAGATGTCGAACGTGCAATACGGCCTGATCATGCAGGAACTGGAGCGCGGCGACAGCGGCCTGCGGAGCTTCGTCTCGGTGCAAGGGGCCCTGGTGATGTACCCCATCCGGGAGTATGGCTCCGAGGAGCAGCGCCAGCGCTGGCTGCCGCCGATGCAGCAGGGCAAGGCGATCGGCTGCTTCGGCCTCACCGAGCCCGACTTCGGCTCTAATCCGGGAGGCATGAGGACGCGCGCCCGCCAGGACGGGGACAGCTACATCCTCAACGGCGAGAAGGCCTGGATCACCTCCGGGACCATCGCTGACGTGGCCCTGGTGTGGGCGCGGGCTGAAGACGGCATCCGGGGGTTCCTGGTGGAGCGCGGCACGCCGGGCTTCACCTCCAAGGACATCAAGGGCAAGTGGTCGCTGCGAGCCTCGGTCACCAGCACGCTGGCGCTTCAGGACGTGCGCGTGCCGGCCTCGAGCATGCTGCCCGGCGCCAGGGGCCTGAAAGGGCCGCTCGCCTGCCTCAGCCAAGCCCGCTACGGCATCGGCTGGGGCGCCATCGGCGCCGCCATGGCCTGCTATAACGAGGCCCTGGAGTATGCCAAGACGCGCAAGCAGTTTGACGACAAGCCCATCGCCTCGCATCAGCTGGTGCAGGCCAAACTGGCCGACATGATTACCGAGATCACTAAGGCCCAGTTGCTGGCCCTGCAGGTGGGCCGGCTCAAGGATCAGGGCCGGGTGCAGCCCGCCCAGATCTCCATGCTGAAGCGCAACAACGTCAAGATGGCGCTGGACGTGGCCCGGGCGGCGCGCGACATCCTGGGCGCCAACGGGGTGGCCGACGAGTATCCGATCTTCCGGCACATGTGCAACCTGGAGTCGGTCTTCACTTACGAGGGCACGCACAACATCCACACCCTGGTGATCGGGGAGAAGGTGACGGGGATCGCGGCCTACAAGTAAGGACGGTTAGCCCTGACCCTGCTCAGGCAGGCGCCGGCGGCGACTCATAAGCCCGGTCTCGAGCAGCTCGAATTTTCCTTCGAGGCGGGCCAGGCGCTGGGCGTGGTCTTCGAGGCGGGCGGAAGTGGCGGCTCCGAAGCTGTCGAGCCGGGCGGAGATGGCGTCCACCGATTTGCTGAGCGCTTCCACCCGAGAGTCCAGGGTGAGAATCTCCTTGAGCGCTTCGTAGACGTCTTTACTGAAGCCCATCGATCCTCCGCTGAAATTCGTCGAGGTGCTGCACCGTCTGGTTGACGCGGCCGATCACGGCGTCCAGGCGGGCGATGTTCCGCTGGGCGGACGCCTTGGCCTCGCGCGCCAGGAGCTGGAGCTCTTTGGGATCGAAGTCGTCGGGCTGCTCGAGATAGAAGTCGACCGCCGAGCGCAGTTCGTCGGAGAAGCTGGTCTTGCGCTTACGCGCCCGGGCAAAGAGCCCTTTGCGCTGCCGCGGCGTGATATAGATGGTCGTCGGGGAAGCCATGGCGAGATCTCCTGTATATTTCACATATATGGTATCACAGCCGATGGCAGGTTCAAGAGGCTTCAGAGGCGGGATGGCTCCGGCCGAGTACAGGCCCTTCAGACCTGGCGGCGATCCGCTGCCCGATCCTTTGCGACCAGGCGAAGATATCGGATACCTTCACCAGGCCAGCCAGTTTGTAACGTCCAACCGAGGCCAGGGCGGCCGAGGCCACGCAGCCGCACTCGCTGCAGAGGGGCTTGCCGCCGAACTGGCAGGGTCCGATGGGGGTCTTGAGATCGGCCGAAACGCAGGCTGTAGTCTGAGCGAAGATGCACTCTTTCGGGGAGGCCGGGACGTGGCGGTAGCCGTCGAGCACCCGGTCCGGCAGCTCGATCTTGGGGAAATCGTGGCGCAGCCGGCCAAGGTCTTCGAGCACCGCCTGGCGGTCTTCGGGCCTCAGCCGTTCAGCGCTCTGCTCGCCCTCCTGGGGGGTGTAGAGGCTGAACCAGATCTTGCGAATCTCCTCGCGCCCTGACCAGAAGGCGGCGAAATCGCGAAAGTATCCGGGTTTGCTGACCATGGGACGGGTCACCGTGCAATGGACGACAAAACGGTGCCCGGCGATGTGCTTGAGGACGCGATCATAGGTGGCGGGCGCGCGCCGCACGTTGTGGTCTTCGGGCAGGCCGTCCACCGAGACCACGAGATGAAGGTTGCGGAGCGCCCGCCAAGCCAGGGGCACGGGGCGGACGGCGCTGGTCACGAGTTGGACTTCGATACCCATGCGATCGATCTGCGGCAGCAGAATGTCCAACTCGCGATGACGAACCAGCGGTTCTCCGCCGACGATGGAGAGGTGCAAGGGGCGGTAGCGGCGCAGCAGCGTCAGGACGCCGTCAATCAAGGCTGGACCTTGAAAGTCCGCCAGGTGCTTCAACGGTCCCGCCGCGCCCAGGTGTTCCGGCTGGTAGGCGTAACAGCCGGGACAGCTCAACGGACAGACCCGGGTGATCTCAATCGAGAGCAGAGGCTTCTGGCCTTGGAGGATCTTCTTCCAGGCCGGGATAACTGCGGTACTTTTCAACGGCGCCGCCTTTCGCCTTCACCTTTCCCCGATCCGGCTGCTAGACTTAGAGGCACTGCATCGCTCCGGAGTTGCAATAATTGTCCGCAGTCGGGAAGGATCGATGCTGCATCCAAGTAACCTGCCGCTCTCGTCGACCCCGCGAGAGCTTGGGGAATCGTGTGACTCGGCTAAGGGCCAGCGCGGTCCGGGGCACGGGTCGATACACGGGTGGTTTTGAGTGACTGTGCCGAACCTATTGCGGAAGAGGACCACGGCCCTGCTGGCAGCGGCGGTCCTGGGGTTGTTCCTGACCTCTCCGGTTGCCGCCCGAGAATGGGACCCGGATATTCCGGCTCCGTTGGCATCGGTCCCAGGGCCTGGAGCCGGTATGGCTACGGTGGGACCCATGGAGCCCGTGGACTCCGATCCTGCCCTCCTCCTACCACCTGAGGACACTCAAACTGCGGCGAGCAGCGCCGACGCCCAAGCGTCCAACCCCAGCGAGGAGTCCGACACGAACCCGTCGGCTGAGTCTTCGACCACGAGCCAAAAGAAGCAAACCAGCGTTAATCCAATAACTGGAATGGTGTCGACGCCGGCCTCCGGTTATGAACCCCTCACCGGAGACGAGCGCGTCAAGCTGTACTTCAAGATGAACTACTTCTCAATGGGAGCTTACTTCGGTCCTTTCTTCGCCGCCCTGGTGCTCGACCAGGCGACCGGGTCTCCAGCGCAATGGGGAGGTGGATTCGCAGGCTACGGCCGCCGGGTGGCTTCGCGCCTGGGCAGCGCCATTCTCCAAGGCACCTTCCAGGCGCCGGTCGCGTACTTGCTCCACAACGACGTGCGCTATATCAGCAGCGGCCGCGGCGGGTTCAAGCACCGCGCCTGGCATGCGGTGGTTTACAGTTTCCTCACCTACAACGAGCAGGGCCGTCCGACTCTCAACATTGCCAATCTGGGCGGCTACTACGCGGCCACGGCGGTATCGACTGCCTGGCTTCCCAGCCACAATAACCTGGCGGCCTACACCTTTAGCAACGGTACCGAGCAGATCGGACTCAGCATCCCCATCAACATGCTCCAGGAATTCTGGCCCGAGATCAGCCGTGCCTTTCATCGCCACTAGCAGAACAGACGCACACCGTTGGCGGGGATCGAGCGAACGCGGCTGTGCTCCCCAGGCCCGTCCCCGACGGGTCAGCGGGGGTCGGCCGCCAGACCGTACTTGCCGATTTTATAGTTGATGATGCGCTTGGTGGTATTGAGCAGGCGGGCGGCCTTGGCCTGATTGCCGCGGGTCGTCTTGAGAGCGTCCAGAATCAGGTCCTTCTCGTAGTTGGCCACCGAGTCGGCCAGGGATAGACGCAGAACGGTGCCCGAGGCCTCGGCCGTCTGCAGGGTGGGCGGCAGGTGGTGGCCGTGAACCACGTGGCCCTCGCAGATCACCACCGCATGCTCGATCACGTTCTCCAGTTCGCGGACGTTGCCGGGCCAGTGGTAGCTCATGAGCATGTCGATGGCGGAAGTGGAGATCCGCTTGATGTCCTTGCCGTGCTCACGGGCGTACTTCTCCAGAAAATGGTCGGCCAGCATCACGATGTCGGGCTTGCGCTCGCGTAGCGGCGGCAGGAAGATGGAGAAAACGTTGAGGCGGTAATAGAGGTCGTCGCGAAAGTGGCCGTCGGCGATCGCCTTCTCCAGATTGCGATTGGTCGCGGCCAGCAGCCTGACGTTCACCCGGATGCTGCCGGTGCCGCCGAGCCGTTCGAATTCGCGTTCCTGCAGCACGCGCAGCAGCTTGACCTGAGTGGCCGGGGTGAGGTCGCCGATCTCGTCCAGGAACAAGGTCCCGCCCTCCGCCATCTCGAAGCGCCCCTTTTTCGACCCTTGCGCTCCGGTGAAGGCGCCTTTCTCATAGCCAAAGAGCTCCGATTCCACCAGGGTCTCAGGCAGGGCGGCGCAGCTCACCTTGACCAGGGGTTTCTTGGCGCGCAGCGAATTGTAATGGATCGCGTGCGCGATCAGCTCTTTCCCGGTCCCGGACTCGCCCCGAATCAGCACCGTGGTGTTGGCCTTGGCGACCTGAGCCACCCTCTCGTAGACTTCCCGCATGGGCCCCGAGGTCCCGATAATGTTGGAAAAGTCGTAGCGCTGTTGAAGCTCCACGCGCAGGTGAAGGTTCTCTTCGATCAGGCGTTGCCTTTCGCTCTCCAGCAGGCGGTGGAACTTGATGGCCTGCCCCAGCATGGCGGCCACGATCCCCAGAAACTTCACCGAACGGTCGTATTCACGGTCGGGTCGAAACGGCATTTCCACGCTGAGGGCGCCCATCGCCTCCCGGCTGATCACGATCGGCACCACGACGTGAGAATGCTCGCGCGAGCCAGAGTTTCCCGCCCGCGCCCGCGGACTCTTCAGCAACGGCTCCCGGCTGACGCGCGGGATCACGATCGGTTTGCCGCTCGCCACCACCCTCCCGCCGAGGTCGAGAACCTGCCGGGCCCAGTCCCCGGACGGCCCCTTGAGCGCCGGGATCGTGATCTCGACCGCCAGCTCCCGGGTCTCCTCCTGGGGCAGCAGAATCGCGGCGCGGACCGGACCGTAATAGCGCTCCAGGGCTGCCAGGGCCTGGTTCAGCGCCGCCTTCATCCCGGTCGCCGTCGAAAGCGCCCGGCTGAGCTCGATCAGTGTGTCCAGCCGCCGGCCCTCGGCCAGGCTGTTCGCTCCAGAGCCTGGCGCCGCCTTTCTGCGGCTCTCGGCCGGGAGTGGGTACAAAACTGTGGCCATTTTCGGTCCCGCGTTACAAAAATGTAGCGTGAAGCTCATTCTACCCGTGGCGGTGGGATTCGAGCAATCATCATTTCTCTTTATCTCTCTCATCAGTGGAGACCAAGGGCACGCTCGAGCGTCTCCTTCAAATCTCGCCTCTCTTAGGGGTCTGGCCGAAACGAGTTTGGAACTTCGTCCGGTTGTAAAAGAAATCTGAATACGTATCATCAAAGGTAGCGGCACCGACAGCCTCGCCGACGCCGGGCACTCCGTTCGAAAGTGAGAGCCCAACGCTCCCGCCGAGCATCGGCGACGAACTCCGTCTCCTTGACCGCGCGACGGGTTTGCCGTGGTCGCCAGCCGCCACGTTTCGCCGAATTCGGCGCTCAAGGCCCGCTTCGTCCGGCTGGAGGACGTTCAGCCTCGGCGCCCGCCTCCCTTCCTGGCGATACAAATCTGTAACGCGACCCCGAATCTGAAACAATTGCGTAACAAGCAGGCGGAAGGCCCGCAGGGCCGAGCCGTCCGGCCGGGCGCTGTCGCACCCGCTTGTTTCTTGACCGAAAGCGGCATGCCGCAGGGAAGAGGCCTGATTTGGCACCTCACGCGCACTGGGTCGTCCGCTAGCGTCAGCCGGGGCACGGCGCAGTTGCTCGTCTATCAAGTTCAGTTCACTTCAGGAATCAACAGGAGGTACTCATGGAATTGCATCGTAGACGTGTAGGAGAGGCGCGGCGATCGATCCTGGCTTGTCTGTCAGGTCTCATCGCGTTCTCTTTGCTGTCTGCTCCGTGCTCCCTGGCCGACGGCCAATCTTCGGGGGACAGTGGCCAGGCGGCGGCCTCCGCCACGGCCGCCACCGCGCCCGCAGCGGCGCCTGCCCCAGCCCCGGCTGAAGCCGCCCCGGCTCCGCTTCCGACTCCCGCCATCACCGGTCCCCTGGCGAACCTTCCCCCCGCCACCTTCGATGCGGGACCCTTCGGCAAGATCGCCGTAAACGGCATCGTGAGCGGCTTCGGAATGTGGCAGGACGTTCCCGCTCCCGGGGATAGCAATGCGCAAGCGACCCTCAGCAACGGGCAGATATTCATTCAAAAGACCGATGGAGTGGTGCAGTTCTACGTCCAGGCAGGCGCTTACATTATGCCCGCCTTGGCAACTCCCTTCATGTCGGCCGACAAGACCATGTCGAACTTCTTCGGCCCTGTGCCGGTGGGCTTTCTGAAGCTGCAGGTGGCCAAGAACACTTCGATCCTCATCGGCGAGTTGCCCACCTTGATCGGCGCCGAGTACACCTACACCTTCGAAAACATGAACATCGAGCGCGGCTTGCTGTGGAACCAGGAGAACGCCATCAACCGCGGCATTCAGATCAATCAGACGATGGGAAAATTCAGCGCCGCGATCAGCTGGAACGACGGCTTTTACTCCAACCGCTACACCTGGATCTCGGGATCGTTGTCTTACACCAGCGGGCCCCATAGCCTGGCCTTCGTGGCCGGTGGGAATCTCGGGCACACCGGTTATCAGACCCTGGCCACGCCGGTGCAGAACAACAGCAGTATCTACAACCTGATCTACACCTACACCAAGGGCGCCTGGCTGGTTCAGCCTTATTTTCAGTACAGCAATGTGCCTACCAACCAGGCGATCGGTATCGTGAAGGGAGCGTCGACCACCGGCGGCGCGATTCTGGTGAATCACACCTTCAAGCACGGTTTCTCCCTGCCGGCCCGCTGGGAATACATCGGGAGCTCGGGGAGCGCCGCGCAGCAAGCGGTCAACCTGATGTTCGGTCCGGGCAGCGCGGGCACCTCGCTCACTGTGACGCCCACCTTCCAGTACGGAGGCTTCTTCTTCCGCGGCGACCTGTCCTGGACGCACGCCATGAGCTACACGCCGGGATACGCCTTTGGTCTCGGGGGTACAAACGCGAATCAGTACCGGGCCGTAGGCGAAATCGGGTTCATCTTCGGCAACAACATCGAAAAGAAGCCGTGAGTTTCGGCCTCAGGAGGACGATGCACGAAAAATCTCAAATGACGAACCGGGGGAGGCAACAAGGGCGATGACACCAGCAGAGGTAATCCAGTTCGTAAAAGACGAGGGTATTGAAGTCGTCGACCTGAAATTCGTCGACCTGCCGGGACTGTGGCAGCACTTCTCCGTCTCGGCGAGGGAGTTCAGCGAGGACGCCTTCAGCGAAGGCGTGGGCTTCGACGGCTCCAGCATCCGCGGCTTTCAGGAGATCAACGAAAGCGACATGCTTCTGTTTCCGGATCCCAAGACCGCCTTTGTGGATCCCTTTTCCCACGTCAAGACCCTCAGCCTGATCTGCGACGTCCGCGACCCTATCGACGGCGAGGACTACACCCGCGACCCGCGGCACGTGGCCCGCAAGGCCGAGGCTTACCTGAAGTCCAGCGGGGTGGCCGACACCGCCTATTTCGGGCCCGAGGCCGAGTTCTACATCCTCGACAGCGTCCGTTTCGACCAGTCCTATAACTTCGGCTACTACCACATCGACTCCGAAGAAGGTTTCTGGAACAGCGGCAAGGAAGGCGAGAACGGCGAAAAGAACCTGGGCTACAAGACGCGCTACAAGGAAGGCTATTTCCCCGTGCCGCCCATGGACAGCCTGCAGGACATCCGCTCCGAGATGATGCTGACCCTGGAGAAGGTGGGGGTGAGGGTGGAGGTGCACCACCACGAGGTGGGCACCGCCGGCCAGACCGAGATCGACCTGCGCTTCGACACCCTCACCCAGATGGCCGACAACATGATGAAGTACAAGTACATCATCAAGAATGTCGCCCGCCGCCACGGCAAGACCGTCACCTTCATGCCCAAGCCGATCTTTCAGGACAACGGCTCGGGCATGCACGTCCACTCCAGTCTGTGGAGGAACGGCAGCAACCTCTTCTACAAGAAGGGCGGTTACGCCGAACTGAGCGAGGCCGCCATTCACTACATTGGCGGCATCCTGACCCACGCGCCGGCCCTGCTGGCGTTCGCGGCGCCCACCACCAACTCCTACCGGCGGCTGGTGCCGGGATACGAAGCGCCCATCAACCTGATGTATTCGCAGCGCAATCGCAGCGCCTGCGTCCGCATTCCGGTTTACTCGCGCAGCGAGAAGTCCAAGCGCATCGAGTTCCGCTGCCCCGACCCTTCGGCCAACCCTTACCTGGCCTTCAGCGCTATCCTGCTGGCCGGGCTCGACGGCATCGAGCGCAAGCTGACCCCGCCTCCGCCGATCGACAAGGACCTCTACAGCCTCACCCCGGCGGAGAAGGCCGAGGTCAAATCGACCCCCGGCAGCCTCGACGAAGTCCTGCGCGCCCTGGAGAGCGATCACAAGTTCCTGCTCAAGGGCGACGTCTTTACAGAGGATCTGATCGAGACCTGGCTGGCTTACAAGCACAAGCGGGAACTGGAGCCGGTGCAGCTCCGGCCGCACCCGCACGAGTTCGCTCTGTACTTCGACACCTAGACGATCGTTGTATTGCGGGACCCCAAAGAAAGCAGGGGCGTTACGACCTGGCCCAAAGCCTGGCGGGCCACAGACTCAAAGGAGGATCTCTGTATGGCGGCACATCGGCAACAAGGAACTTACGTGGCCTTGTTCATCACGGCGTTCACCGCGATCCCAGTCGGCTTGCTCGGCCTCGTCTATCAGCGAATGTTCGTGGGCGTCGTCGTGACGATCGGGGGCTTCGCTTTGCTGGCCTATTCGTTGTTCAAATTGCGGCGAATCAAGCCCATGGAATTCACGAAATAACCTGCGGCTGTGCGGACGCCCGACCTGCGGCCGGGCGAATACGGCGCCTAGCGCGATTCTCGAAGGAGGTGCAATGAAGCTTCTCGGTTTGCTGATCGTCGTGTTGGGATGGCTGATTGCCATCGGTGGTGTTGTCGCGGTCTCGTCGACCACGGCTCGGTTCGTCATCTGTCTTATCGGAATAGTCGTCAGCCTCGTAGGAATTCTCAAGGTCCTGAATGGAGAGTACCTCAAGCAGGCCATCTGGAAGCAATAGTTCGTTCGGCGGGCCTGTCCCGCCGCAATCCCTGGCGGCGCCGGCGCGCTGCCTTCTGAGGAGAAGGGCATGAAAATTGAGAAGGCTCCTGGCACATTCTTAAGGGCGTTGTTCGTGGGTTCTATCCTAATAGCGCTGAGCGTCCAGGCAAGCGGTCAGGAGAGTGCTGCCACCAGCGCGCCCACTACCTCGGCTCCCTCAATGTCGGCGCCGTTGAACGTCAAGGACGCCAACCCGCCGGCGGCTGCGGACCTGTCGAAGGGCGATCCTGGCGGAACCCTCACCGGGACGGTGAACGATGTGCCGGTTTCGGACTCCAAGAAGGGGCTGACGCTCGCCGATGCCGTCAACCAGGTCGGCCAGAACAAGGTGGCGATCAATTTTGTCTGGACGCTGGTCACCGGGTTTCTGGTCATGTTTATGCAGGCTGGGTTCGCGCTGGTTGAAACCGGCCTGTGCCGGGCTAAGAATGCCAATCACACCATGATGATGAACTTCATGGTCTACGGTTTCGGACTCTTCGCTTATTGGGTCTGCGGATTTGCCTTCCAGATGGGTGGGGTGGGGGCAACGGCCAACCTCGGCGGCACAGCCCCGCTCAGTGGCGAACTCGTCCGCCACTGGTTCGGCAAGGACTGGGGATTGATAGGAACGCATGGGTTCTTCCTGACCCAAGCTGGCACCTACGACGTGGGCGTTATGGTGCTCTTCCTCTTCCAGATGGTCTTCATGGACACGGCTGCCACCATCGTGACGGGCGCCGCTGCGGAACGGTGGAAATTCGCCGCTTTTGCGATCTCTTCGGTTTTCCTGGCCGCCTTCACCTATCCCCTCTATGCCAACTGGGCCTGGGGCGGAGGTTGGCTCTCCCAACTCGGTGCAAACTTCGGGTTGGGCCACGGTTACTGCGACTTCGCGGGATCGGGGGTGGTGCACGCCGTGGGAGGCATTACGGCCCTGGCGGTTTCCATGATCATCGGCCCGCGGATCGGCAAATACAACCGTAACGGGTCCTCGAACGCCATCCCTGGACACGATATCGTGATTGTGCTGACCGGCTGCTTTATCCTGGCTTTCGGCTGGTTTGGATTCAACCCCGGCAGCACGCTCGGAGCCTCCGGCAACGGCGCCTTGCGCATCGGGTCGATTGCGGTCAACACGATGCTCGCCGGCTGCACCGGATCGTTTGGGGCCCTCTTTTACATGTGGATGCGGTACGGTAAGCCGGATGCTTCCATGACCGGGAACGGCCTGCTGGCCGGCTTGGTGGCGATCACGGCTCCCAGTGGCTTCGTGAACACGGTGGGAGCGGCCATCATCGGCCTCGTGGCCGGTATTCTCGTCTGCCTCAGCGTGGAGTACTTCGACCGCAGGGCGCGGATCGACGATCCCGTCGGAGCCATTTCCGTCCACGGTACGAATGGTTTGTGGGGCGTGATTTCGGTCGGGCTTTTCGCCGACGGAAAATCCAACTATGGCGGGGCGTGGAACGGAGTCAATGGTAACGTGACCGGGCTGTTTTACGGTGATCCCGGACAATTGGTGGCGCAGCTTGTCGGTGTTGCGACCCTGGTGGGTTTTGTGTTCAGCCTCTCGTATGTGATCAACATATTGGTCGACTACTTCGTAGGGCAGCGCGTCGCGCCGGAAAGCGAGCTTGCCGGACTTGACGTTCCCGAAATGGGGGCTCTCGGCTATCCAGAGTTTGTCCTCAAGGTCTATGGCGAGGGAGTGCCAGCCTGAGGATGGGCCGCCACGCCGCCCGAGCCGGCAATCCAAGACACGGAGGTCATGTCGGTTATGACAGGAAGCTTAAGTATTCAAATCAGCGATGGACGATCAGCCCGGACGGAGGCCGTGGCGCCTGTGCCCATCTTCGATTCGGCATTGGCGCCTTGGCATCCGGCTCTGCCCGCCGCGGCTCAGGCGGACTTGGCCTCGGGTCTGGAGCTGATCGGCACGGGCGAGCCCGGCCTGGCCGCGGCGCATCTGGAACGTCTGCTCGAAGCTGCTCCTGACTTCGCGGACGGGCATATTGCTCTCGGAATCGCTTACGCCATGATCTCCAAGGTCTACCCGGCGCTTGAACATCTCGAGACGGCCACGAGGCTCGACCCTGGCGGCTTCTTCGGCCATTTCAAGCTCGGGCAGCTCTATTTCAAGTTGCGTATTCCCCGCAAGGGCTATGACGAGATGAGGCGCGCCCTGAACTGCGCCTCCTCAGTCCGCGAGCGCACGCTGGTGGCGCAACTGATCCGGGAGGAGAAGCAACGCGAGCACAGCGGAGTCCAGCGGCCCTGGTGGAACAAACCCTTCTCCCGGAAGGCGCTGTATTTTCTCGGTAGCTTGGCTGCCATGGCCGGGATCATGCTCTTCCGCTTGATGCATCTGCGCTGAAGCCGCGGAGGCGCCACTCTCTTGGACTCGGGAGCCGACTTACCATGACCGCCATGAGCCGACCCATACTGGAAGCGATCAAAAACCAAAGAGCGGCGCTCGCGGCCTGCCTCGTCGTGGCCATCCTGCTGGTCTTCGCCTTCGGCGCGCCTGCCGGACCCGTCGCCGCCGGTTGTGTCGTCGCGTTTGTCTATCTTGTTCTGCGGTCGAGATCGCGGCCCTCCTCGCAGGGCAGAGACCGCCAAGTCTGATCGATGGATATCTCTCTTCAGATTCTATTGTTCACCGGCCTTCTCGTGCTTCTGTCCAAAGCCTTAGGCGGGCTGGGCGGGCGCATCGGACTGCCCGTGGTCCTCGGAGAGCTCCTGGCGGGCGTGGTGCTGGGACCTACCCTGATCGACGTCTGGCGGTTCGCCTGGTTTTCGGGCACGTCTTCTGTGCCCGGCGGCTCTGTCTCTCTGGCTTCCGTCATGAACGTCCTGGCCGGGCTGGGTGTCGTGATTCTGATGTTTGTGGCGGGGCTCGAAACCGACGTGGACCTCATGAAGAACACGGTCGGGCCGGCCTTCTGGTCTGCCACCGGTGGGGTGATCCTGCCGCTGGTCGGCGGAGCCGCCTTGGCGCGCGCCTCCGGCTTCACATGGAACGAGGCGGTCTTCATCGGCACTATTTTGACGGCCACCAGCGTGTCGATCACCGCGCAAACCTTGATGAACTTGGGCAGGCTGCGTTCGAAGGTGGGATCGACCATTCTGGGCGCGGCCGTGATCGATGATGTCCTGGGCCTGCTGGTGCTTTCGCTCGTCATTGCCATGGAAGCTTCTCGTGGCTCGAGTGGCTGGATGGGTGTGGTTCGGACCTCTGGACGCATCGCGATCTTTTCCGTCGCGGCTTTCTGGCTCGGCCCGGTCGTGGTCCGCTTTCTTTTCAGGCAAGCGCGCCACCTGCACGGATCCCACACCACCGTGGCGATCGCCCTGGTGATCTGCTTCGGATTCGCCTTCCTCGCAGAGTCGGTCGGCGGCATGGCCTCGATTACCGGCGCCTATTTGGCGGGGCTGTTTGTGGCGGCCACGCCCGCCCATCAGGAAGTTATCGACGACTTGCGCTCCATGTGCCATTCCTTTTTCGGGCCCCTCTTCTTCGTCTCTATCGGCCTCGAGGTCAATGCCCGTCAACTGGGCGGACACCTCGGCCTCTTTTCGCTGATTCTCTTGGTGGCTGTGCTCGGAAAGGTCCTGGGCTGTGGACTGAGTACTTGGCTGAATGGATTTAGCAGGCGGGACTCGCTAGCGGTCGGCGTCGGCATGATCCCACGAGGCGAAGTGGGCCTCATAACCGCCAGCATCGGCTACGCCGCCGGCCTGGTATCGCCGGAAGTCTACTCGCTGGTTGTGGCTTTGGTTCTGGTCACCACCCTGGTGACGCCCTTGTCGTTACGCTATTGCTTTGCTAGCGGAGAGCCCGAAGTCGGCGCGCCTGCCGAGGCCGCATTGGCGGGCGCTGCCGCCGAGGAGTGATCCGAGAGCGCGCGAGACCTTCCCGACCCGGTGAGTGCCGGGAAGTTGCGGGAATCGTGGTTGTCAAGGACGTAAATACTAATTCGGCGCCCAGAAGGCAGGTTCGAGTGGGGTCTGTCGCCCGGCCTGATCTTGTGGGCAGCGAAGAAAAGGTGGATCGCCATGATGAAAGTGGAAGCTGTGATTCAGCCATCGCGAGCAGACGCCGTCAAAGAGGCTCTGCAAGAGATTGGTGTTCAAGGCATGACGCTCACCGAGGTGAGGGGCCACGGGCGTCAGAAGGGACACTCGGAAGTTTACCGGGGGAATGAGTATACGGTTGACTTGCTGCCCAAGGTGAAGGTGGAGGTCGTATTGCCGGACGACCTTGTCGACGGCGCGATCGAGGCGGTTCTGAAAGTCGCTCGTACGGGCAAGATCGGCGATGGCAAAGTATTCGTCTCGGAAATCCGCGAGGCCATCCGGATCCGTGACAATCAACGGGGCAACCAAGCTCTTTAGGGCTGGTTCCCGGACCTGGGGTCTGCTCGATGTCCGAGGTGTTTCGGGCGCTGAAGTCTTCCGCATGCCCGAGGGGAAGGCGCCATCTGGACGCAGGCCGCCATGGCGGCGTTGTGTGCTTGCCTCAAGGTGTTGACCTCCTTCGGCGACGGCGGTGCGCCTGGGGAAGCTGCCATTCAGGCTTTACCGCAAAGCTTCTGGTCGAGCTTCGGGCACCCACCGGGTACACGACCCACGCCGAGATGGCGCGGCCCCAACTCCTTCCTGACGATGACCTTGACTTGACGCGTCCGGTGCGTTGGCCGCAAGTCTGGCTGCGGCGCCCGATCGCATTCCTACTCCAGCGAATTCGGGGGTTGTTCCACGAGCCCGGCGAGCGGCCATGCCCCGTCGCTTGACAGGCAGAGCCTCATCTGATACCCTTGTCATGCTTAACCCAATAGTAAAACAATGAAAGCGGCAGATCGTCTATCACCAGCGTTGAGCGGCTCGCACCCGCCGGCCCCATCGATCTTTCCAGCCTGCTGGGAAGGGCCAGCTTGTCGGGACGGCAGGGCCGAAGCCTGCGAGGTGAGTATCGAGGCGGTGGGGCCCCAAGGGGGGGCCATGTCGTTTCGAAGCCAAACTCACAAGTTGATGATAAGTAGCGGCTTAAGGTAACTAATTCTCGCCCAGCTGCCGGGATTAACTCTAAACGAACCCAAACCTGCAACAGACTGATTGCACAGAGTTAAGACTGAGAGAAGGATGAAATCGACTAGGCCAAAACAAACCCAAAACGAACCGAGGAATTGGCGCGGGGTAGCCGATCAAATCCTTTAGAATCAGTAGGGGGTTGTTGGGGTTGAAAGAGAAAGGAATTCAAGCGAGCCGAAAAGACGGCCCAGCGTCGCGGAAGCGCCCTCAACCCTCAGGCGTTACTGTGGGTCACAGGCGCGCGAGGGCAGAATCTGGGATCGGCAAGCGGTCAGCCAACTTGGTTTCCTGACGGCGAAAAGTCGGTTTTGCCGGGAAAACAAGATAGACTGGTGATCCATCTGCGGATTCGACCACGTGTCAGGTGAGACTACAGGTGGTCGCTCGAGGCAGCGGCGATGAGTGCGATCCTTCAACCCCCGATCGAACGGTATCTCGAGGAGCTCCTCCCGGCGCGGGACGCCGTGCTCCGCGAAATGGAGCGCTACGCGGCCGATCACCATGTACCCATCGTCGGTCCGGCCTGCGCCCAGGTGCTCTATCAGCTGGCACGCCTGTCGCGGGCCCAGCGCGTTTTTGAGATGGGCTCGGCGATCGGCTATTCGACGCTGTGGCTGGCTCGGGCCGTCGGGCCGAAGGGCGTGGTCTATTACACGGACGGCGACCCCGCCAACGTCCGGCGGGCCGAGGCTTATCTGCGGCGCGCCCGTCTGCTCGACCGCGTGCGCTTGCTCACCGGCGACGCCCTCGATCTGCTGCGGTCGACCGAGGGCGAATTCGATCTGATTTTCAACGATGTCAACAAGCATCAGTACCCCGAGGTCTTCCGGCTGGCGGTGCCTCGGGTTCGCCTGGGCGGGCTCTTTATCACCGACAATGTTCTGTGGTACGGCCGCTCTGCCCGGCCCACCGTCAAGGGTGATAACGACACCGCCGCGGTCAAAAAGTTCAACCGGCTGCTCTGCCGTTCGCCCAGGCTGTGCACCACGATGATTCCGCTGCGCGACGGCCTGGCGGTGTGCCAGCGACTCCGCTGAGCCGGCACATTCGCGCCCGATGAGGGTTCTCGGATCTCAGGCGCGGCCGAGCCACCGCGAGCGGCTCACGATCATGGTGGCCGCCTTTCCCCGGCCTTGACCTGCCCGGTTCGTGCGGCTACACTCGTTAACAAATGCGCCTGTAGCTCAGATGGATAGAGCGTTTGCCTCCGGAGCAAAAGGTCGCAGGTTCGAATCCTGCCAGGCGTACCATGTTTTCAGTGGCTTAGCCGGAATCTGTTGAACCTGCGAGTACCCATTAGTACCCAAAACTTCTACGCGCCCTTCTTTCCAATCAAAATGCTCTGGACCTTCTCCGCCGCTTGTCTCTTCGTTGCACTTACCGCCTGGGTGTAAATATTCATGGTGGTCTGAATATCCGAGTGACGCAGCAGCTCCTTCTGGACGGCAAGCGGGGCACCCAGCTCGTGCAGCAGCGTCGAGTACGTGTGACGAAGGGTGTGCCATCCGATCTTGCCGATTCCAGCGCGGACTGCGGCGGGCTTGATATGGTCGGTCAGCATGATCCCTTGCCATCGCGGCTTCCCGTTGTCTCCGGCAAAGACATAATCCGTCTCCGCGCGGTAGAACGTTCGGGATTTCAGACGTAGCAAGGACTCGGCCAACTCCTGGCCGAGCGGCATGGCTTTCTGTGAAGCCTCGGTCTTGGTGGGATTCACTTCTCCCTGCACCACACTGCGCTGAACGAGCACTGTCCGAGCCTGCCAATCGAAGTCGCCCCACTTCACGGCGAGCAGCTCGCAGACCCGCAAGCCCAAAGAGCAGCAAACTTGAACCATCGTTTTGTAGGGCTCTCCAAGTTCGCTGAGGAGAGCATGCACCTCCTCCGGTTGCAGTACACGCGGTATCTTGTTTCGTTTCCGTGATGTCCTGACCAGCGTGATTGGGTTCGCGTCCACGTACTTCCAACGCATTGCCCACTGGAACAGCAAGTGAAAGAAGTTCCGTACGTGGGGAGCTGTGCCCCGCGAAAGGGTCTTGAGCCAATCCTCGATAGCGAGCGGGTCGTCTAACGACTGAAGTGTTGCGCATCCCCAATGGGTCCGAACGTGTTTGGCGTAACTGCGGTAGGATCTCTGTGTTTGTTTTCGCACCTCGCGCGGAGCTACCTCGTTGAGATACCTGTCGAGCAAAGCGTTCACTGTTACTGGATGAAGTCGTGCTTGTGGAAGCTGTGAATTGATTTTGAGCCGTAGAGCCTCGACAGCACGTTCGGCGGCTGCCTTGGTCGGCAAATGAGCGGTCGTTCCCACGATCACGGCCTTCCGTCTTCCGTTTTCGTCGTACCATCGCCACTGCCATACGTCAGGCCCCTTCCGACGTTTTCGAATTTTCAGTTCACCGTGTTGGTACCGTGCCTGCATCGTCCCTCCTCAGAATTGGGATTCGCTGCGACACGGCTGGCGACTCGAGTCTACCTGAGATCGAATCCACGAATCCAGATGGGATGCGCGGAAGCACCAGTAGCGGCCGATCCTCACGGCGGGTATCTCACCTCCTCGTGCCAGACGTTGCACAGTCTTTGGCTGGAGTCTCAGTAGCCCGGCGGCGGTGACTATGTCGATGAGCGGCCCAAAGGACCTCTTTGTAGTCTGCATTGCCTCCGTTGTCAATGAAGGTTGCATTTTCTAACCTGTTGTCTCACCTGGAATTACCGAAGCAGGGTTCAGCCAAAGCCAACTGCCGATCTGGCGGCGGCCCGGCACGGATGGCTGAGCACTTCTTATCGAAGAGCCCTCCGGTCAACCCGCCAGCCTGCTTTCTAACCATTGGTTCAATGCCGAGGCACGGAAACCCCAAAGCTTTCCGATTCGGAAGCCCGGAATTTCCCCGTTTCGAGCCAATCTTTGGAGGGTCTTCGGATGAATGTGTAGGAGGGCAGCTGCTTCTTCACTGTCGAGGACCGGTTCGAAGGTTGATCTTGCGTGGATGACTGAGCCTGCACCTGCATCCGGATGGAGTTTCGCACCAGGTAGATTCGCGGAGCCATTTCCATTCCGCCTTTGTTGATGGTCAGATGGCTGATCCTGAAACGACTGAGTCTGGTCTTCCGTCATGATCTTCCTCCAAGATCCGTGCCTACACCTGTACCCAGATGGATGAGATCAAATCCGTACCGCATGGCGACCCCATGATCCAATCCGAATCTGCGGACTCAGACCCGGCTCCACAGTCGCTCCGGGGTAACGTAGCCATCCAGACGCTGTGCGCCCGGTTCCGGTAGTCGGGCTTCATCACTCATTCACTCAAGCCCACGACAAACTCAATCCTCAGCAGGCAGGAACTCCGTGTCAAATTTCCACGGTTCCGATTTTCTGAATAGGCCCGTGGGGGGCAAAGTCATGAACGCGAAGCGCAGTGCTGGATGACTTCCTGTTGTAGTTGCGGACAGTCCGTTCCCTCTCAATCTGTTGAGTTAACAAGGCTTCCGGTTGGCACTCTTCTGGAGACGAAACTGGTCTTGGGACGCTTGAAGCCATGCCGCTGGAAGTCGTTGCAACAATGTGGGCACATGGAATCTCGCCGGGAGCTCGTCGAGTTGGGGGGCATTCCTGCTCCCGTCCTCAACGGGTTTGGGCGAGGACGGAAGCATGTTCTGACGGAAAGCTCTTGTCAAACAAGACGCTTGCCCGAGGGGCCCACACCATGAGCTAGGGAGCGCACAGTCCAACAAGTGTCGCTCCACCCATGGGCCACAATCTCGGTCACAACTCTTGTGAACAGTTAACTGTTCTAGCGTGCCAGAGCCGGTACTAAACTGAACGTCATAAGTAATTGCGCATTATCAGCATCTGTGGTTTCATGTAGAGATGAGACCACTGCAAATTGCTGATGCCAAGACGATCGTTTTGGGACT